>Ga0222662_1000216_pt1 | contig 53243 bp, 37 predicted proteins | sample AntAcemetagen600_FD_179821 | JGI IMG/M metagenome (GOLD analysis project Ga0222662, IMG submission 179821) | Saline water microbial communities from Ace Lake, Antarctica - #600 | ecosystem: Environmental > Aquatic > Non-marine Saline and Alkaline > Saline | place: Antarctica: Ace Lake... | reverse complement strand
CGCCCGCGGAGTCGTCGTCGTCGCCTGCCGAGTCGTCGTCGTCGCCCGCCGAGTCGTCGTCATCGCCTGCTGAGTCGTCGTCGTCGCCCGCCGAGTCGTCGTCGTCGCCCGCAGCGCAGTCGAGATCCGCCCCGTCGATCGCGCCATCGCAGTCGTCATCGACCCCGTTGGTGCACAGCTCGGGAAGCCCCGGCGCCGTGGTCGGCACGCTGTCGTCGCAGTCCACGCCGAGCGGCCCGTAGAACGTGATGCAGTCGTTGACCGCGTTGGTGGGGACGCCGTCGCCGTCGCCGTCGAAGTCCTCGTCGACGGACCCGTCGCAGTCCTCATCCTCGGTGTCGTACGTCTCGACCGCCGAGGGGTTGATGCCCGCGTCGCTGTCGTCGCAGTCCACGTTGGCTCCGTACGCTGTCACACACGCAGGGACGGACCCGTCTACGAACCCGTCGCCGTCACCATCAAAGCCCTCGTCGATGAGCCCGTCGCAGTCTTCATCGACCCCGTCGCAGGTCTCGGGGGCGGCGGTGTTGATCGCCGCTTCGCCGTCGTCGCAGTCGTCCCCATTGGCCACTCCCCCGCTCACGTTTCCGCAGGTCGGCGTGCCGGTGCTCGGGTCGCCTTCGCCGTCGCCGTCCACGTCGTCGTAGGTCAGCGGCAGCGCGCTGTCGATGCCCACGCACACCACCTGCTCCAGAGTCTCCAGGGTCGCGATGGCGTTGCTCGCGTTCTCGGGCAGGGTGTTGGGGCTGGGCCCGCCTGCGTCGGCAGACGTCCAGGCGGCGAGCGCGACCACGCTGGGCAGCCCGAGATCAACCAGCGGCACCGCAAACTCCAGCCCATCCGGCGCCGCGTAGACCGTGCCCACGCCGCCCGGGAGCAGCGGCTCGCAGATGCCCACCGCGAGGTCGGAGAGCGAGGTGAAGTCGCCCAGGAACGCATAGTCGCTGGCGAGCCCGCCCACGCCGTCGCTGCCGAAGCCGCGCAGCCCGCACACGTCCGACGACGGGCATAGGTCCTCGGAGAAGCCGAGCACCGCATCAAAGAAGATCCCTGCGTTGAACGGGTCTACGCCGAGCACCACGCCCGAGTTGGTGATCTGGGCATCCAGCGTGCCGGTGGTGTCGCTGCCGTCCGAGCCCACCGACTCCAAGAACTGAAACCCCCCACCCGAGCCCGGATCGACGTCGATGCCCACAAACGTGCCGTTCGAGCTCGACGCCGTGGTGAAGAACTCCCCCCGCACGCCCACGTGCAGGATGTCGGCGAGGCCGTCGCCGTCGGTGTCCTCGGGCACGGCGAACAGCTCGGTGATCGTGCCGTCGCCGCCGAAGTCCACGGTGGGTCCAATCGGCGTGCCGTCCGCTGTCGAGACCGCCAACGGAGCCGACGCCGCCGCGAGGTCGGCCAGATCGCCGTCGGTCGCGAGGAAGAAGCGCCCCGGAGTCGGCAGGGCGATGACAAAGGACGCCGACCAGTCCTCGGTGCTCTCGTCGTGCCCGGTGAGGCCGTTGCCGCCGCTGCTCAGCTCCCCGACTTCGAGCGCGTGGATGCGCTGAATCGTGGTGCCGCCGGGGGAGTCCGGGGCCGCCACTGCGCCGCCTGCGTCCGGGACGAACGTGCTGTTGCTGCTGTTGGCGTCAGGCCCATCAAGGCTGACTGCGGTTTTGTTGATGAGCTCGTTCAGGTCCGCCCAGCAGACGTGATCCACGTCCGCCACGAGATCGGAGGTCCCATCCCACGCGAAGAGCACCAGATCCTCACCCGAGTTGGTCAGGCTCATCTCGGTGCCGGTGCCGGCCACGATCATGTCGGGCACGGTGTCTGCGTCGGTCTGGAACTCGAAGATCTGCGGGTTGCCCGGCTGATCCTCGAACGCCGCCTGGCCCGCCGGGAAGAACTCAGCGAACCAGGACAGGTCGTCCTTGACGATGACCGCGAACGAGCGCGCCGGGAGCACCGCGCCCGGCGGGAACGACAGCGTCCAGTCGGAGGCGGAGTTGGTGACGGGGCCGTTGACCACGTTCCAGTACGCGTCCTCGTCGTCGCTGATGAAGTAGACCGTGCTGCCGTCGTTGAGCGGCACGTCGGCGTCGGTGGGGTTGAAGACCTCGAACCACTCGTTGGACTCGGGGTTGGTCTGGGGGTCGTAGCCGACCTCGGTGATGATCAGGTGGTCGGCGTTGGCCAGGGCCACCGCGGGGACTGCGCACGCAGCAAGGAGCGCCATCGCGCGGATGGGACGAGTCTTCATCGGTCCTACCTCCGTTCGGGGCGCGCACCCTACCCGACCCCCTTGCGGTCGATCCGGGTACTCGTTGGCGTGTCGGTGTCATCGGGTCAGACCGGGCCGGCAGACAGTTGGGGCAGGGTCTCCCGCCGTTTGGCATCATCCCGGGATGCTGAACTCACGAACGGTCTTCGTCGCCCTCGCCATGCTGCTCGCTGGCTGCCCCACGCGTGGCGGCCGCGGAGGCAGCAGCGACGGCAACGCGTCCCCGAGCGAGCCGGTCATTGAGATCCAGCCCGGCGCGCCGGTCAACGCCGACGACCTCACCCTCGTCATCGTGACCGAGTCCGTGGACCCGGACGATGAAGGCATCACCTACGACATCGAGTGGACCGTGGACGGAGAGCCCGTCACCGATCTCGAGGACCCGATGCTCGTCCCCGCCGAGCTCACCTCGCCCGAGCAGACCTGGCAGGTGACCGTGTGGGGCAATGACGGCGAGGAGATCAGCGACCCCGTCACCGCCTCGGTCCTCGTGACCAACACCCCGCCGACGACGCCCGGCATCTCCATCAGCCCGGCCGCGCCCGGGGACTTCGACGACCTGCTGCTCGTCTACTCGACCGAGTCCACCGACGCCGAGGGCGACCCCATCACCTACGTCGTGGAGTGGACGGTCAACGGCAGCGCCGTCACCGACCTCGCAGATCCCAATGTGGTGCCGTCAGCGCGCACCTCGCTGGATGAGAGCTGGGCGGTCACGGTGCGGGCGGATGACGGCCTGGACCAGAGCGACCCTGCCAGTGACTCGGTCCTCGTGGACAACGCGGCGCCGACGGTCAGCGGGGTCTCCCTGACCACCGGCGCGGTGTTTACCGACGACACCCTCACCGTCAGCCCGTCGTCGAGCGACTCCGAGGGCGACCCCGTCAGCCTCGCGTACGAGTGGTTTGTGAACGGCTCCGCACTGGGCGGCAACAGCCCCTCGCTCAATGGCCTCGATTGGTTCGATAAGGACGACGAGGTCTACGTCATCGTCACTCCATCGGACCCCTTCGGTGTGGGCGAGCCGGTCCAGTCCAACAGCGTCACGGTGCTCAACTCCGTCCCCGAGGCGCCGGTGGTGAGTTTGACCCCGTCGAGCCCCGTGGAGCTGGAAGATGATCTGGTGTGTGAGCTGAGCAGTCCGGCCTTCGACCTCGACGGCGACGCGATCACCTACACGTTCGCCTGGGAGTACGACGGCAACCCCTTCAACGCCATCGGCACCACGTTCCTGCCTGGCGACACCGTCGCAGCGGGCCTGACCATTGAGGACGAGGTGTGGACCTGCACCGTGACGCCGAACGACGGGGACGCGGATGGCCCGGACGGGGGGGACAGCGTCACGGTTCAAGGCCCCGCGCCGGATCTCATCGTGGACGGCTTCGTACTCAACCTCGGCCCCGGCACCTACATCTACGACGACGTGTTTGTCATCAACGGTGGGCTGCTCCTCATCGAGGGCCTGGTGGTCATCGACGCGAACTCGTTCGAGGTGGACGGAGCATCCACCCTTCAGGGCTCGGGCGCGGGCGGCGCGGGCGGCAATGGCTCCAGCGCCGGGAGCGGGCCCGGTGCCGGCGGCACGTCGAGCGACTCGGGCGCGGGTGGGGGCGGCTACGGCGGCGGCGGCGGCGACGGCGGCTTCGACAGCGGCGACTCGCCCGGAAGCGGAGGCAGCAGCTACGGCAATGCGAGCACGCTGAGCATCGAGGCGGGCAGCGGGGGCGGAGGCGCATCGGGTCTCCCTGGCGGCGACGGCGGTGCGGCGCTGTGGCTCACCGCGGGGGAGATCGTCGTGGCCGGATCCATCACGATGTCCGGGGCGACGCCGAGCGGTACCTGCTCCGCCACCTGCCCTGGTGGCGGCTCGGGCGGCGGCATCCTGCTCCGAGGGGACGACGTCACGCTGACCGGGCTGCTGTCCGTGTCGGGCGGCGACGGGAGCCCAGGCACGTCCAGCGTGAACGACTCGGGCGGCGGCGGCGGCGGCGGACGCATCAAGGTCTTCTACGACGCCAACCTCAGCGACACCTCTGTGTTCGACGTCTCCGGCGGGCTCGGTGGCCCCTACGGGAGCGCCGACGGAGGAGATGACGGGCTCACGGGCACAGGCGTCACCCAGTTCATGCCGTTCTGAGCCGCACCCGGCGGGTCTCGGCGGCGAATCCCCTTGCCGCGCAGTGTCGGGACCGTTAGTTTTTCGTAACTCAGTCCAGAGTCACGGAGCCGCTCGGTGCACGAAGAGATCGTCAATCAGCTGGTCGCCTCGGGCCTCACCCGCAACGAGTCGCTCGCGTACGTGAGCCTGCTCGAGTCGGCCGAGCCCGAGGGGCTGACCGGCTACGAGGTGGCAGCCCGGTCGGGCATTCCCCGCAGCGCCGTGTACAGCGTGCTTCGCAAGCTCGAGAACGCAGGCGCCGCCTTCGCCACCGGCGACAAGCCCGCCCGCTACGTGCCCACGCCGCCCGCGCGCTTCGTCTCCGAGCTGCGCACCTCCGCCATCTCGACCTACGACAAGCTCGACGCCGTGCTGGAGCGGGTGCCCGTGCGCGCCCTGCCGGAGCCCATCTGGACGGTGTCTCGCTACGACCAGGTGCTCGCCCGCCTCGACGAGATGCTGCGCAGCGCCGAGCGGAGCATCTATCTGTCGCTGTGGAGCCGGGAGCTCGACGCGCTGCGGCCGGCGCTCGACGCCGTCGCGTCGCGCGCGCTCCACCGCGTGCTGCACAGCGTGGACCGCGTGCAGGACTGTCCCGCCGGGTTCTCCTGCTGGAACGACGACGTCACCGACAACGCCGAAAAGGCCACGTGGTCCCACAAGGTGCTCGCGGTGGTGGACCGGCGGGTCGCGCTCATGGGCGGCGCAGACCCCGACGCGGACAACCACGCCGTGGTCACGACCAACCCGTCCTTGGTGGACGTCGCCACCAACCACATCATCCTCGACATCACGCTGCTGGCGCGCTCGTCGGGCCGGGACCCGGCGGTGGATGTGGCGCCGATGATGCGTCCGCACCTGCTGCCGTCGGAGCGCGCGTGATGCTCGTGCGCACCGCGAGTGTGGCGATGCTGGTCGCCTTGATGGGGCTGTCGGGCTGCGTCTGCGCGGGGCTGACCTGCGGCGAGCCCGAGCCCATCGGCCTGCCCGACGCGCCGGACGACGACGACGCGGGGGGCGACGACGACGACGCCACCGCCAACCCTGTCCTGACCGAGCGCAGCTGCGAAGTGCGCCTTCAGCACACCACCGAGGCCTCCGGCACGGTGGAGGTGGCTGGCGAGTTCAACGACTGGGTTCCGGCGGCCATGACCGAGGACAACGGCACCTGGTGGGCCGATCTCGGCGAGCTGGCGCCGGGCTCCTACGGGTACAAGATCCTGACGAACGGCGAGTGGGAGGGCGCGCCGCCAGCCAGCGCCTACGCAAAGTGGGTGGACGGCACCGAGAACCGCGCGCTCTACGTCGGCGACTGCACCCAGCCGCTGCTCCAGATCGTGCTCGCGCAGGCATCGCCCAGCGGCGAGGTGACCGCCACGCTGCAGTTCGCCACCGCGGCGGATGGCGCGGCCGTGGACCCGGCCTCGGTGCGGGTGCAGGTCGGCAAAGCCACGTCCGAGGACGGCGAAGTCATCGTCGTCACGGACGAGGAGACCGGCGTCATCTCCGTCAGCGCGACGGACCTCGCCGCGGGCAAGCACTCGCTACAGGCCTGGGCCAGCGACACGACGGGGCGCAGCTCCGAAAAGCCGGTGTTCGTGCCGCTGTGGGTCGAGGACGAGCCGTTCCGCTGGGAGGACGGGCTCATCTACTTCGCGTTCGTGGACCGCTTCCGCAACGGGGACTTCGGCGAGCCCGGGGCTACCTCTCCGGTCGGCGACACGGCGCCCATCGCCGACTACCAGGGGGGCGACTATCTGGGCGTGCTCGACGCCATGGACGAGGACTGGTTCAGCCAGCTCGGCGCCAACGTGCTCTGGCTCACCCCGGTGTACGAGAACCCCGACGCCCCCTACCTCGCGGCCGATGGCGTCAACAACTTCAGCGGGTTCCACGGCTACTGGCCCACCGACCCCTTCGCGATTGAGGGCAAGCTCGGCGACGCGTGGGCCGACAGCGAGACGCGGCTGGTCGAGCTGATCGAGGAGGCGCACTCGCGAGGCATTCGCGTGCTGTTCGACCTCGTGCTCAACCACGTGCACGAAGACCACGTCTACCGCAGCGAGCATCCGGAGTGGTTCAACGGTGGCTGCGTGTGCGGGACCGACGGCTGCGGCTGGGAAGAGCGCGCGGTGGACTGCTGGTTCACGCCGTACTTGCCCGATCTCAACTACAGGAACCCCTGGGTGCTGGAGCGCGTCATCGACGACACCGTGGAGTTGGTGCGCCGGTTCGACGTAGACGGGGTCCGGGTCGACGCCGCAAAACACATGGACCACGTGGTCATGCGCACGCTGCGCCGACGCCTGCGCGAAGACATCGAGGCCGGCGGTGGCGCGCAGGTCTACGCCGTGGGCGAGACGTTCACCGGCGGGGACGGCCACGGGCTGATCATGGACTACGTGTCGCCGGACGAGCTCGACGCCCAGTTCGACTTCCCGCTCTTCTGGTCGATCCGCGATGCGTTCGCGAACGGCGGCAGCTTCCAAGGGCTCGAAGCCCAGGTGGCGACGGGTCAAGCGGTGTATGGCGATGCCTACCCGTTGATGTCCCCGTTCCTGGGCAACCACGACATCCTGCGCTTCTCCACCGAGGCCGCAGGCAACGCTGGCGACCCCTGGGGCGGCACGCAGGACTTCCTCGCTGGCGGCGCGACCGTGGACCAGTGGGACCTCATCAACAAGCAGTCCATGGCGTTCGCGTTCACGCTGACCCAGCCGGGCTTGCCGCTGATCTACTACGGGGATGAGATCGGCCTCGCCGGCGCCGGGGACCCGGACAACCGGCGCTTCATGAGCTTTGAGCCCAACCTGTCGGCCAACCAGACCGAGCTGCTGACCCGCGTGCGCGCCATCGGCCAGGCCCGCGCGGCCAGCAAGGCCCTGCGCCGAGGCGACCGTACCCAGCTTTGGGTGGACGACTCGCTGCTCGTCTACTCCCGCCAGGACGGCGACGACGTCGCGGTGGTGGCCATGAACAAGGCCGACACCCCCCGGGTGGTGAGCGTGCCGGTCGGCGCCGTGACTGCGCTGACGGGGAGCACGCTGGTGGACGCCATCCACCCCGAGCGCATCGTCAGCGTGGACGGCGCCATCGAGCTGTCCCTGGGCGCCTGGGAGTACGCGATCCTCGTGCCGCAGTAGAAGCGAGCTCGTTGGCCGCGGTCAGCGGTCCGTGGACACCGTCGCGCCGCAGAACACGCAGGTCTCCGCGGTGGCTCCGAGCACGTCGTTCACGGCGGCGCCGCACTCGTGGCAGGTCACCTTGCCGACGATGATGCCGGTGCCCTCGGTGGTGCCCATCTCGGCGCGGGCGACCAGCAGCGCGCGCAGGGGCTCGGCTTCGGGATCGAGCGTGCTGCCGTGGGTGTTGGCGTCGAGCAGCAGCCCGACCAGCTGCGACAGCAGCCCCACCTCGTCGCGCAGCTCGCGGATGGCGGTGCTGTGGTCCACGTCCGCCGCCGCGGACTGAATGGCGATCTCATGCTCGTTGTGCAGTCGGGGAGTCTTGCTCATGGGTGGAGCCTACCGCAGCAGCACGATCGACCAAACAACCGCACCAGCGAGCAGCAGCGCACCCTCCAGCCGGGTCACGCGCAGCTGGCTCCGCAGGATGGGGAACAGGATGGCGGCGACCGCGACCATCACCCACAGATCCACCCGGGCGGCCTGGGCGTTCACGGGGACCGGTTGGATGAGGGTCGTGAGTCCGAGGATCCCCAGGATGTTGAAGATGTTCGAGCCGACCACGTTTCCGAGGGCCACCCCGGAGTTCCCCCGGGCAGCGGCCACGACGCTGGTGACCAGCTCCGGCAAGCTCGTGCCCACCGCGACGAGGGTCAGGCCGATGACGCGCTCCGAGACCCCGGCCGCCGCCGCGACGTTCGAGGCAGCCCCCACGAGCAGGTTCGCGCCCCCGCCCAGCAGCGCGACGCCGCCAAGTACCTGGCCCGAGGCGCGCACCCACGAGGCGATCCCGCCGCCTCCGCGCACCGCAGCGACGTCTTCGAGCTCGGAACGCTCCGAGGGGGTGACGTCCCTCTTCGCCATCCGGACCGTCCAGGCGACAAAGAACATGAGGCTGCCGACGAAGTAGCCGCCTTCTAGGCGATCGAGGGTTCCATCTCTGGCCAGCAAGAGCAGCGTCCAGGACGCGAGCAGCATGACTGGCCACTCGAGGCGAAGGGTCGTCCACGCGACCTCGAGAGGTCGAACCACCGCCGCGAGCCCCAGGATCAGCAGCACGTTGTAGATGTTCGAGCCCACCACATTGCTCAGAGCCAGATCGGGAGATCCCGCCAGGGCCGCCTTGACCGACACCACGAGCTCCGGCATCGAGGTCCCGGCAGCCACGACGGTCAGGCCGATGACCGCTGGAGAGATCCTGGCCTTCAGCGCGATCCCGGTCGCGCCGCGCACCAGGAGCTCGCCGCCGACGATCAGCAGCGCGAGACCGGCGAGCGCTGAGAGGAGATCAAGAACCATGGCTCCGCCTCACGGTGCGTTGATGAACTGGGCGGTGGTCCCGTCGGTGATGCGCAGCAGCACGACGTCCTGCAGGGGGTCGCGTCCCAGCGCCGAGGCCAGTCCATCGACGCTGAAGAACCCCCGCCCGTCGGTGGCGCCCCGCAAGACCAGCCGCTCGGTGCGGCCGTCGGCGAACACCACGTCGATCCGGTGGGAGCCGAACTCGGCAGCGATGGGCTCCACGCCGGGCATCCCGATCTCGAGCACGCAGCGCGGCGCGCCCTGACCCGCCGCCGCGGTGCCCGCCAGCGCCTCCTTCGCCGCCGCGCCGCAGTACTTCACGAAGGGACCCAGCGCGGTCTCCCCAACCTGCACGGTCTTGCCGGGATACGACGCCGTGGCCCGTAGCTCCGACACCCTCCCCGACGCAGCCTTGCGCCAAGAGACCAGCGACATGAGGCGGCCTCCGCGCAGCTCCGACGCCGGCAACGCGCTCCAGCCCACCAGCGCTGCCAGCGCGTCCAGAGCCTCGTCGGCCTCGCGGTGCGCCTCCCAGGGGAAGCCGAAGTCGAACGCGGCCGCGTCCAGCCCGTTGTCCAGAGCCTGCTGCCTGACCTCAGCAGCCTGAGATGCGGTCTCCACTGCGTGCCCTCGGCGCGCCTCCACCCAGTCCGCGCCGAGGTGCCGGCACGTCACCTGCAGCTTGCCCCTCGCCCCGGCCAGCAACATCGGGAAGTGCCCCTGGAACGTGCCCTGCGCCGCATCGAGGAAGTCGTCCTTGTTGAACAAGTCCCGATCGAGCACCTCCACCCGCAAACTCTCCCCCCGCGCGAGAGACGTCACTGGAGCGCTGAGGGTGACGGCGTCTCGGTTGTTGCGGCCATCCGCGGTCACCACCGAGTCCTCGCCGATGGTCAGCCGGGCTCGAATGTCTGGGCGGCTCTTGAACCAGGGCGTGCCGGGCATGCTGATGTCACACAGCACGACGCCTCCCCGAATGCTCTCCACCGAGGGCCCATCGCTGATCGCCGAGAACTCGCCTCTGGCGTCGGGGATCTGGGGGACGATGTTCGCCTGCGCGCGCTCCTCCAGCCCCGAGTCGGGGCGCAGCGTCCAGCGCGGATTGGCGGCGGTCGCGGGCGGCACCCCCGACGAAGCCGCTGCTGGCGGAGCCGCCGACGGAGGCGGAGGAGCCGGCGTGGACGCGGGCGGCGGCGGCGTGGGTGCGCTGGGCGGGCTGACGGGCACGCAGCAGCCGGCGACGAGCAGCAGCGCCGACAGGGCCGCCACGGTCCCCAGGCCAGAGAGATGGTCGCGCAGCATTGCTCTCATCACTCCGCCCTCACGTCAAAGGAGTCTGCGGACGCCAGCCACAGATCAAGCGGGAACGTCTCGCAGAACGGATCGAGCAGGTGGGCGCCGCCGTCCACCCCGACAAGCCCGCTGATCTCCGGCGCCTCAATGATGTCGCCAGTCTGGCTGTCGATGGCGACGTCGTCGTGGCAGATGCCAACCCGCAGATCGCCCCTCATCGGCGCCGGGCGCGCGCAGCCCTCACCTGGGCTCTCGACCCACCACGTGCCTTCGAGGTGACGGGTCACGGTGCGCCGACCTGCGATGGCCTGCACCACCTCGGTCTCCGGGACGACCGCCGCGCACACCGGGCTCTCCAAGGCCCCACAGCGCGGCAAACACAGCTGCCCGAGCGACGGCCAGGCCAACAGCCACTGCCCATCCAGGTCCACCTCGATGGACACGTACATCCCCGTGTCCGCGCCGGCCTGCACGAAGAGGGGCCGGGCGCCGGCGTTGAAGAACGACAAGTCCATCTCCTGGGTGTTGGCGCACCCGCCGCCCAGAGCGAGGAGAGCGAAGGCCTGTGCCAGCAGCAGGCACAACGGGATGGAGGAGCGCATCGGCCGTCAGGATGCCATCATCGCCCGATGCTGATCCGCCCACTCCTCGCCGCCCTCCTCATCCTCCCCGCCGCGGCGCTGCTCGCCGCCTGCCCCGCACAGAGCGACGACGACGACGACACCGCAGAGCCGACCCCCGCTCCGCGCCCCGGCCCGGAGTACTCGGAAGGCACCTGCCCCGAGCTGCGCAACGGCTGGAACGACGACTTCCGCTCGGCCGGCCTCGACCGCAGCTTCAAGATGCTGCTCCCCGAGGAGCCCGAGGGCGCCCCGGTCGTGTTCACATGGCACTGGCTCGGCGGGACCGCCGAGGAGATCCTCGAGTTCGTCGACTTCGATGAGCTGCCGGACGACGAAGGCGCCATCGTGGTCTCACCGTCGTCGAGCGGCTCCCAGTTCGAGTGGGAGTTCCTGGCCGACCCCACCGACAACATCGACCTGCAGTTCTTCGAAGACATGCTGTCGTGCATCCACGAGCGCTACACCGTGGACATGGACCGCATCTACGCGACCGGCATGAGCGCAGGGGGTCTGTGGACGTCCTACCTGACCATCCACGAGTCCGAGTGGCTCGCGTCCACCGCGCCGATCTCCGGCGGGGCCAGCGAAGACGTGTGGGTTCCGCCCGTGCGCGACCTGCCCGTGATGCTGACCTGGGGCGGCCCCACCGACTTCGCGGTCGGCTTCAACTTCCACTCCGCCAACCAGGAGTTCAGCGAGCTGCTGCAGGGCCGGGGCTCGTTCGTGACCGAGTGCGAGCACACGGGCGGGCACACCATCCCCGACGGCGCGAAGGACACGATCTGGCGCTGGTTCGAGGACCACCCCATGGACATCGAGGAAGAGCCCTACGCGGACGAGCTCCCGGGCAGCTTCCCCAGCTACTGCGCCATCCCCGAGTAGGCGAGCGGTGAGTCAGTCACGCATTGGCTCTGCGGAGGTCGCCGAGGACCTCGCCAGCCAGGCGCTGGACAACCTCGTCAATCAGTTCGCCCGGCCGCTCGATTTCCTACGCGAGCTCGTTCAGAACGCCATCGACGCGGGCACGCCCCGGGTCGAGGTGTGGTTCCGCTTTCAGGAGCCGAGTCAGGCTGGGCGGGCGGGCGTGCTGGAGATCCACGTCGACGACTTCGGCGACGGCATGGACGAGTCCATCATCGACGGGCAGCTCACCCGGATGTTCGCCTCGAACAAGGAAGACGATCTGACGAAGATCGGCAAGTTCGGCATCGGCTTCACCTCCATCTTCGCCATCCGTCCCGACGCCGTGCTGCTGCGCACCGGACGCCACGATGAGCGCTGGGAACTGCTCTTCCACCCCGACCGCAGCTTCGACAAGATCCGCATCGACGAGCCGGTCTACGGCACGCAGATCACCCTGTTCAAGACCATGGCCCGCCACGACGTCGAGAGCTTTGTGGCGCGCTGCCGGTGGACGCTCGGCTACTGGCTGGAGCACTCCGACATCCCCGTGATGTTCGCCGGACCCGCGCTGCATGGCGCCGGCCCCGCCCCCGCCGCGACCTCGGCAGACCCCTTCGCCGCGTTCGCCGGCCCCGCCACCGCCGCGATCGTGGACGGGCACCTGCCGTTCGAGCAGCTCAACAGCGAGCTGCACATGGACGCAGAGCTGCAGACGCGGGTCGAGACCACGGATCTGCAGGGATTCGTGGCCTACTCCGACACCCCGGTGCACGCCTTCTACAACGGCGGGCTGACGCTGATCCGCAGCACGTCCGGTGACGCGCTCGGACGCCACGCCGCCACTCTGGGCCACTTCGCGTTCAAGCTCAAAGGGCGCCACCTCGAGCACACGCTGACCCGAGACAACGTGCTCCAGGACGAGGCGTGGCGCTCGGCGATGCTCCAGGTCCTCACGGCCGCGGTGGAGCTGCGGCCGATGCTGCTCACTCGGATCCGGGAGGAGACCCATCCCGGCGGAGACCCCGACCCCTGGCTGAGGCTGCTCGCCACCGACTGCCTGCGCGCCCGTGCCCACCACCTGCGGCGCAGCTTCGCGTCCGAGCTGGTGCTGCCGATGGCCAATGGAGAGCCCGCCACCTTCGCCGACGTGCAGGCCCAGGACCGCCGACTCGGGCACGTCCTGGTCTCCGGGGCGCACAGCGGGCTCGATCGCGCGCTCATCGACGACGGGCTCGTAGTGTTGGCCGACCGGCCCGCCGTCCGGGCGATCCTGCGCGCCACCTGGGACCCCAGCCTGCTGGGGCTCGCGCTGCTCAAGGGCTTGCAACCCCTGGGCGTACGCACCCTGCCGTTTGTGCGGACGGAGCAGCCGCTGGTGAGCACCGATCGCGTGTTTGCGCTGCCCGAACTGCTCAACGATGGCGCGCTGCCCAACGCGGAGCGGGCGATGCTCGAGGCTGCCCGGTCGCTCCTGAGCGACGTCGGCAGTCCCCTGACCCTGCGCATCGGCGAGTTCGGCGGGCTCGGCGTCGAGCGGGAGCTGGCGTTGGAAGGCCCGCCCGAAGGTGGCGTCTTTCATCGGGAGCCCCAGGACGGCTGGGCGCTGACCTCGTCGCGGTCACGATGCCTGCTGCTCAATCGCCACCACGAGGTGTGGCGGGCCCAGGCGACCGTGGCGGCGAGGCTTCCGCTCGTGGCGGCGTTTGGCCTGCTCGTCGCGGTGCTTCACGGCGAGCAGACCGAGGATCTGCTGGGCGAGCTGCTGGAGAGCGCGATGGAGCGGGCGCGATGAGCGAGGTGCAAGCCCTGTTGGAGCGGTCCCGCTCCCCCGGCGAGTTCGTGGAGCGCCGGCGGTTCACCCTGTCTCGGGACAAGGCGATCGAGAAGCTGCGGGAGTTCGCGCTGCGCGACCCCAACCAATACGTGCTGGAGCTGGTGCAGGCCGCCGTGTTCGCCGAGGCGCGCTGGATCGCCATCGACGTGACGGCTGACCGGCTGCTCTTCGCGTGGGTGGGGGGGAGGCCCTTGCCCGAAGCGGGGCTGGCGGGGATCTTCGACTACCTGTTCGCCAGCCAGCTCAAGGGCGAGACCCGGCACATGGCGCAGCTCGCCATCGCGCTCAACGCCATCCTGCAGCGCAAGCCCGGCCTGCTGCGGATCGAGAGCGGAGACGGCACGCCCGAGGGCACGGTGCGCCTGGACATCGACCGGTCGGGGGAGGCGGTGCTAGGCAAACCCGAGCAGCTGCTCGCCGGCACCTACCTGCTCGCCGAGTTCAGCCGCGGGTGGTTGCCGCGCTTCGGCTCGAGCCAGATCCCACGGGAAGCGGCGCTGGTGGAGGAGTCGTGTCGCTACACGCCGGTGCCGATCCTGCTCAACGGGGGCGCGCCCTTTGGATACCGGGCGAGTCGAGAGTTCCGACTGCCGGGGATGGGGCGGCAGCTCGCGTTCGATGACGGACAGAGACGAGGCGTGTTCGCGGCCCCCGCACAGTCGATGCTGCAAGGCGAGATCGAGATCGTGGTGGGCGGCGTGCGGATCACCACCATCGAGGCGGCTGAGCTCACCGGAGGCCCCCACCTCATCGGGGTGATCTGCGACGACGGCCTGCGCAAGACCGCGGACCAGAGCGACATCGTGCGGGACGACGCATGGCTGCGCATGCGCCACGCCATCGCTACGCCGATGACCCAGGCGATCCATACCCGCGACCCCCGCTACCGACCCCCGCGCCTCGAGGCGATACCTGCCCCCAGCACGCCCGGCTCCCGCATCGAGGCGCCGCCAAGCCTCGCTCCCGAGCCCCTACCCGACGGCATCAACCGCATCGGCTCGGCGGAGACCTACGATGTGCCCGGGCTGCTGCAGGTGGACCCGCGAGAGCCGCTGTTCTTCATCAACCCCGAGACCAGCGGGGCCGCAGCCGCGTCCCTGGACGCCGCCGAGTTCCCGTACCGGGTGCTGGTGCTCACCGACGGGCAGGCCCTGACTTTGCGCGGCGCGCTCCCCGAGCGCAGCCTGTCCCGACTGGGCGGCGCCGCGGACGCCGACTTCGTGCGGGCGGCGCTGGAGCGGCGAGATCGCCCGACCACGGTGACGCTGGCAACGTCGCTGGACGTGGACGGGTCCCGCGTGACCGGCCGGCTGACGCTGCGGCACCACGGTGACGCTCCGCTGCCCGGCTGGGGCGATCCCACCGACGGCCCCCTGCCCGCGCTCATCGCCTACGGACATCGGGCTGTGGTGGAGACCCGCATCCCGGTGCACCTTGGCGCGGTGAGCGTGCGCTTCGATCTCGACACCCCGCCGTCCCACACCGGCGGGCTCCCCCACGCCTTGACCCTGGCCCTGCTCGACGAGTCGTGGCGCCTCGCCGACGCTCTGCGCGCACAAGAGCATCCCACCCAGACCGGGCGCTACGTCGGCCGTCTCCTGGGGGCTGTCGCCGAGCCACAGTTCGTCGAGGATGATGGCGTGACCTTGCAGATCGGCCTGCCAGCGGCGTGGCCGAACAGCACCCGCGCGCTGCTGGACCAGCCTCTCGGGGGGGAGCCCGCGATCACCGCCCGAGAGCTCGCGGCCCTGCAGGGCACCGCGCAGGTGCGGCCCGTCGGCGGCCTGTCCGAGCTCGATGCCCTGGAACAGAAGCTCGGCTTCGGTCATCTGAGCACGCCCGATCTGCAGGGCGCCCTGGTCCTCGCCATCGGCTGGACCCGCCGGCGCTGGCGCACGCTGGTGGACTGGGTGCCTCATGCGGACGGCCGTCAGGACCTCGATGTCCAGGCGGCGGTGGTGCTTCTGCCCACCCTGGCGAGCACGATGGAGCTGCCGGCTGGGTGGCGGGTGGAGCGGGCCGTGGTGCCCGGGATCCTGTTCGTCGTGCACGAGGCCCTGGGCGATGAGTCCCCACCCTGGTACGCCGGTCTCCGGCAGCTCTACACGGCGGCGACCCGCAAGGATCCGAGCACGCTCGCTCGGGGCCCCATCTCCTTGCGCCGCGCCCGGGACCGGGCGCGCATGACCCGGGCCCAGCTGCACGATCGCCAGGATCTGGTGGCGGCCCAGCTCGGCGGACTGCCCAAGACCCACCCCGGCATCTTCCACCCGTCCGTGCGGGTGCTCCCGCGCCATGGGATGCCCCTGCTGGAGACGGGCGTCGTCAGCTTCACCCTCGACGAGCTGCTCGTGCTGCAGGACCGGCTCGGCAGTCGGCTGCAGCTGCGCTTCGACGACCCCCCCAGCGTCTGGCGCAGCCTGCTCGGCGACAGCGATGAGGGCTGGTTGCTGCGGATGGAAGCGCACGCCCCCGGGCTGCGGGCTGCGGTGGGCTTGCGGGTCCCCTACGACGCAACCACCGGCGTGCTTGTCTGTGGATCCAACGGCTACGTGTCTCTGCCCCAGCTCGACGAGGAGCGCGCGTGTCATGGGTTGGCCGTGCTCCTCGGCGGGACGAGCGAGCCCACGCCCGACCAGGTCCGGGCCCTGGTGCTCGCGCGAAGCCGGCTGTACCAGCAGCTCGCCGACGGGCTCGCCCAGGGAACCTGGGAGGGCGAGGCGCTCATCGCAGCCCGACGGTACGCCGCCCGGGACGCGCGCCGGGCATCCGGCGCCGAGTTGACCTTGCTGGAGTCCCTGCGTCTCCGGCTGACCCCACCGGTCCACGGTGACGACCCACCGCGGGCCCTGCTGATCGCCATGGAGCCAGAAGCGGCCTCCGGCCAGGTCTGCACCGTGGACGACTGGCGGAGCTCGGTGCTGATCAATCAAGACCACGAGCTCGTCGCGCTGGCGAGCCAGGGGAACGCCACCGCCCGAGGGCTGCTCGAGGTCGAGATCGCCTGCAAGATGGCGGTAGGGCAGAGTCGGCGTGAGGCGCTGCACGAGGCCCTGGTTCGGCTGGCCACCCAGGGGGAGTGACCGACCGCGGTCAGCGCAGCTTTGCCACCGTGATCGCGCAGCCCAGGCCCTGGGCCCATCGACGCAGCGGAGCCGCCAGGGCGGGGCTCGCCGCGAATCGGCGCTCCCGCACCAACCCGAGGTCGGGCGGCAGGATCTCGGGCCGCTCACCCCGCAGCGCGTACAGCGGGTCGTTCTCGGCCGACCGCAGCACCTCGCGCCCCAGGATCTCCCGGGCGCCGTGCAGCGTGAGTCCCCGCCCCAGCTCGGCGGGCACCCCAGCCCCAAGCTCCTGCCCCGGGAACCAGAACGGCCCCACCACCCCCCGGGAGAGCCGCGACACCAGCGCGCCAGTCCCGTCCTGGAGCTGGAGGCACAGCGCGCCGATCGGCGTGTTCAGGTGCCGGCCCAGCAGGTGGGAGAGCCCCTCGTGTAGGCGCACCGTGCCGTCCCGGTTGAGCTGGATCGGGCCCGCCTCTTCCCACCCCGCCGGGCCGGTCAGATCGACCCGGGTCCGCACCCACGTTGCTTCGGGCGTCATGCGATCGAACGTCAGCAGGAAGTCTGTCGTGGCCCCCCGGCGCCGCACCGCTCCCCGCAGGCGTGACGTCGGCAAGCAGCCCTGGCCCTGCAGCGCCGCCAGGCGGTCGCGGGCCTCCATGCGGGTCGCGATGGCGGGATCGAGCCGCCGCGCGCGGTCGAGTTCGGCCTGGGGCACGGGCTCTGCCGCCGCCAGCGCGCCGCGGGCCCGCAGCAACCACGACAGGGCCGGCATGCCACTCCCATCGATCTCCACCGGCGCGGCGAGGTCCCCCGAGATGGCTGGGTCCAGTAGATCCAACGTCGCCTGAGCCTCGGCGAGCGGCACGAAGTCCGCGTTCGGCGCCAGGGCGCGCAGACCGGCGCGCAGCGCCCCGAGATACCCGCCGACGTTCATGGACGCTAAGTCTCGCCCAGCAGCTCGGCGAGCTCGGCCTCCGCCGCCTCCACCAGCGCTGCCTCCGCCTGATCCCGCGCCGCCTCGCGGCTCACCGCCGCCCCGTGAGGCAGCGACACCGACTGGGTCGCGTAGTGCTCCTCGAGGTTCGCGCTCAGCTCGGGGAGCACGCGGGTGTACAGATCCTGGGTGGTGCGCAGGTAGGTCTCCGTCGCCTGCACGGCATGCTGCAGATCATCGAGCGATGACTGCAGCTCGCTCACCACCACCGCTGCGTCCGCGACCGCCCCCAGGGCCTGAATCCTCACCCCGGCCTGTTGGACCGTGGCCCGGGCGGCCATCACGTAGCGCGCCACGTCGCCATGCAGACCCAGCACCGTATCCCGCAGGCCGCGCACCGGCTTGAGCCCCTGCCGGGCGATGCGCGCCCGGGCGGTCCAGAGCGCGAGGTCGGTGGTGGCGGTGCGCTCCTCGAAGATGAGCCGGTCGATGCGCTGGGCCGCGTCGGGGTCCTCGGTGATGGCGTCGAGCTCGGCCTCGATGGCAGAGATCCGAGCCGCCAGCTGCACTTCGGCGTCTCGGGCCTCGGCGAGCTCGGTGTGCAGCCGGTCCACCTCTTGCTGCAGCTCCAGCGAGCTGAGCCGCAGATCATCGACGAACCGAGCGGCCTCTGCGAGGCGCGCGTTCACGGCCTCGTACCGATTCAGCAGCTTCTCCGCGACCGAGCGCCGAGCCAGCAGCTCGCTGCGCGCGTTGAAGCGCCGGGTGAGCGTCGCGAGGAACCCCGTCTCCCGCTGCTTCTGCTCGATGGCGTCCAGGGTCTCGCGGTGCGCGAGCAGACCCGTCAACTCCCGACTCAGCTCGTCGCCGACCTGCCTCTGCTGCACTGCGAGCCGGTCCACTCGGGCGACGGCGTCTTTGTGGTGCGCGAGGATCTCCCTCTCGCGGGCCAGCGTGTCCGCGTGGCTCGGGGCCTTGGCGGCGTGCTCTTGCTCGATTCGACGCTTCGCCGCCAGATGCGCTCGTTGCTGTTTGGTCGCCACGCCGCTCTATCCCTCCGTCGGGCGAGTCTCGCTCAGGCGCGCTCCCTCGAACGCCCGGATGGTGGAGCGGAAGGCCTCGGGAACCAGCATCGGCTTGAACTCGTCGTCGAGCCACGCCAGCGTCAACGCACCCGTGGACACCGTCTCGCGGGTCCGCTTCTTCGCGATGAGGAAGTGCAGCGTGTAGCTCGTGCCGCCGATCCGGGCCATGCGCACATGGATGATGAGGCTGTCGTTGTAGCGAGCCGGGGCGTGAAAGTTGGCGTGCTGGGCGACCACCGCGCCGGGGATGAGGCCCGGGACCCTGCCCTCCTTCGGGGTCACGCCCAGGTATGCGAGATAGTCCATGCGGCCCACGTCCATGAACGACGCGAAGCTGCCGAAGAAGACGATGCCGACGGCGTCGGTCTCGGAGAGGCGCACGCGCACCTCAGTGGAGAAGCCGTAGTCATTGAGGTCGCGGGAGATGTCGGGGGCCATCGCCGGACTCTATCCCGCAGCCGCACCTTGCGCAGCCACCAGCACCTGGCGCAGCCGCTCCGTCGCGATGGCGGTCATGGCGGCCTGCAGGTTGTAGGACGGCACGAAGCCGGCCATGGGGATGCGCACGATCGCCTCGGCAGCCCCCAACACCGCCGGGCTCAGCCCATCCCGCTCGTTGCCCAGCACGATGAGCACGTCTCCGGCGAGGTCGGCCTCCCAGGGAGCCACCGCCCCTACGTCCTCCACCGCCACGATCCGGCGGCCGTGGGCTCGGGCGCCCGCGAGGATCTCCTCCCACCCGGCGTAGAGCACCGGGAGCAGCCGGTGCGCCCCCATGGACACGTGCCGGGCCCGGGAGCGCTGCGCGCCAGAGAACGCCGCCTCCACCAGCAGCCCGGTCGCGCCCGAGACCTCGGCGGTGCGGATGGCGAACCCCACGTTGCTGGGATAGGCCGCCTGGGAGAGCAGCCAGACGGCGCCGGGCCGCGCGAGGAGATCGTGCACGGAGTCCGCCGTCGGCGGGAGGCCCACCATCGCGAGCACCCGCGCCGTCGCGCCCCCCCGGTTCATGCGAAACAGGTCGCCCTCGCTGCCTCGCCACAGGGTCGCCCCCATCGCCTCGGCCCGAGCCGCCAGGGACTCCTCCGCAGGGCTCGCGTCGCGGGGCAGGAGCACGACGCGCACTGGCTGCTCGGCGTCCAGCGCCGCCGCGACCGCATCGAGGCCCACCACCGCGCGGCGGGCAGGCTCAGTCGTCATCACAGGAAGGCCCACCGCTCATGGCCCGGACGGTACCCCCAGGTCACTCCGGGTGCCACCCACCGCTCCTGCAGAGCTAGCCATACTCTCTCAACATCTCCGCAACAGGCCTCTGGTCCTGTCCAGACTCCCGCGGCGCTCCCGTCCCCGCGCCCGGAGGAGATCTCCCATGTCGCCCCTGCACTCCCTTCGCCCCATCGGTCTGACGCTCGGCGCGCTGCTCGCCCTCCTCCTGGTCACCTCCGGCTGCAACGAGACTGCGCTGGAAGGCCTCAACTCTCCCCCGCAGCGCGGCGACGAAGGCGCAGCGAACGATGACGACGCGGCTGACGACGACGACCTCGCAGACGACGACGACGGCACGAACGAGAACGAGCAGCCCGCCGACGACGACGATCTCGGCGATGACGACGACGGCGAGGTGCCGCCCAAGACCATCGACGACTGCCCGGATGGAGCGGTGTACGTCACCGACTTCTGGGGAGCGGGCGGTGAGGACGAGATCTACGTGCTCGGCAACGGCAACGCGCCAACCGAAGCGAGCGCCACCCTCGTCGCCCCCACCGCCGGGCTCTTCGATCTGTACGACATCTCCGTGGCCGAGAGCGGCGGGTCCCAGACCAACGAGTCCGGCTTCATCCGGGTCCGCAACGCGCCGAACCCCGAGGGGCTGCCCGCGTTGGCGAACTGCGGCCTCGACTGGATCCAGGTGGACCCCGACAACGAGTTCAACCCGCCGGAGCTGTTCTACATGGGCACGTTCGAGCTGGTGCAGGGGGAGAACGAGTTGACGCTCTACAACTACTGCGGCCTGTATCGCCAGGGGCTCTGCCAGGAGTTCCACATCGGCGACCCCGACACCGATGGCGGCTGCAACACCGGCAACTACAACTCCATCCACCTCGCGGGTGAAGGGGTGTGCCTGGTGCCCAGGTAGGCACGGAGGACCGCGACCCGCGCGGCCCGCATCACCACTGCTTGACGATCCTGTGCAGCGTCTCGTAGTCGGCGTAGAGCTCTTCCACGTGCTCGTGCTTGAGGAGGACCTCCTCGACGACCTTGGTCCCCTGCTCCAGCGCATCCACCAGCGCCTCGATCAGCTCGGGGCTGAACTCCGCCTCCAGCAGCCCTTGGGCCATCAGGAACTCGATGAAGCGGGCCGCCGACGCGATCTCTTCGGACACCTGGGGTCCCTGGGCCTGCTCCGCCGCCAGCGCGACGCCGCTCAGCGCGTCCAGGACCTCGTCCCAGTCGAGCTCTCCCTCGATGATCTCGTCCTTGGTGGGGTCCCAGATGTGCCCGCCGGCCAGCTCCCGCAGCACCATGGCGAACCCCAACACCGCGTCGGCCGCCGAGTTGTCGCCGGACAGCATCGTCGCGTCGGGCTGCACCGAGACCGACACCACGTCGGGCGCCTCCAACGAGCCGAGCTTGAGCCAGAGCCCGTCCTCGTCTCGCTCTTCGATGTTCACGACGATTCCGTCGTAGATATCGGCGGCCTCACCGAGGCCAATCTCGATGAACGCAGAGTCGCAGTCGCGCACAAACAGGTCGTAGCTCATTGGTGTCTTCCCGCTCCAGACGGCGTCCCGCCCGGGCTGCGCGCGTCTTTAGCCGCTCTACGCCGCCCTGGCAAAGCCCGACGGGGCTAATCCAGCGGGAAAGCTTGCCGCGCGTCGCGGATCTCGGGGTACGCCCGCTGATCTTCCTTGCGCACCAGAAAGCGCCCCACCATCAGGGTATCCATGTGCGTGCGGATGAAGCACTGGAAGGCGTCCTCAGGCGTGCACACGATGGGCTCGCCCCGCACGTTGAACGACGTATTGATCACCATGGGGCACCCGGTCGCCGCCTCGAACGCCGTCAGGAGCCCGTGATAGAGCGGCGTGTCTTGCGCGGTCACCGTCTGGACCCGGGCCGAGCCGTCGACGTGGGTGATCGCCGGCACCGTGCGTTTGGCCGGCAGCACGTCGGCCACCAGCAACATGAACGGCGAGGCGTGACCGCGCAGATCGAACCACTCCTCGGCACGCTCGGCGAGCACCGACGGCGCAAACGGCCGGAACCCTTCGCGGAACTTGATCTTGAGGTTGATGCGGTCGCGCATGTCGGTCACTCGGGGGTCTCCCAGGATCGACCGGTTCCCCAGCGCCCGTGGCCCGAACTCCATGCGCCCCTGGAACCAACCCACCACCTTGCCCGCGGCGATCTCCCCCGCCGTAGCCTCGCACAGGGCCCGGTCGTCCGGCATCTCGGAGTAGACCGCTCCGTAGTGGTCGAGCACCTCGCGCACCTGCTCGTGACTGAACTCGGGCCCCCAGTCGGCGCGGTTCATTACCCAGGTGCGCCGCTCGGGCTCCACCGCCCGTTCGTTGCCGAGCACCATGTTGTGGATCCACAGCGCCACCCCGAGCGCGCCGCCCGCGTCGCCCGCCGCCGGCTGCACGAACAGCCGCTCGAACGGCGACTCCCGCAGCACGTGCCCGTTCGCCACGCAGTTCAGCGCCACCCCGCCGGCCATGCACAGGTTGGTCATGCCGGTGCGGGCGTGCAGCGCTGTCGCCTGCTTGACCATCACCTCGTTCACGACGTCCTGCAGCGAGCGCGCCACGTCCTTGTAGAACGGCTCCATGCCCTCGCTGTCGGCCTCACGGGGGCCCCGGCCCATGACGCCATAGAACGCCTCGTTCGTCATCCGCATGCCGAAGTCGAAGTCGAAGTGCTTCATGTCCAGGCGAAAGCTGCCGTCCGGCGCGATGTCGATGAGCTGCTTGATGCGGTCCACCTGGGTGGGCTCGCCGTAGGGCGCCAGACCCATCACCTTGTACTCGCCGCTGTTCACCTTGAAGCCGAGGTAGCCGGTGAACGCCGAGTACAGCAGCCCCAGCGAGTGGGGGAAGCGGATCTCGTGGGTGAGCTCGAGCTGGTTGCCGCGCCCGGTGCCGCTGGTCGCGGTCGCCCACTCCCCGACGCCGTCCATGTTGAGGATGGCCGCATCCTGGAACGGCGAGGCGAAGAACGTGCTCGCTGCGTGGGAGACGTGGTGCTCGCAGAACCAGATGGGCTTCTTGCGGCTCCACCCCAGCTCCTTGCGGATGACCTTGCGGACCGGGAGCTTCTCCTTCATCCAGGTCGGGATGGCGCGAACGAACTGGTCCTTGCTCTTGGGGAAGTGCTGCAGGTGCGACAGCAACAGCCGCTCCAGCTTGAGCATCGGCTTGTCGTAGAAGCCCAGGTAGCCGACGTCGTCGATGGTGATGCCGGCGACGTTGAGACAGAAGCGCGCAGCGTTGGTCGGGAAGCTCGCGTCGTGCTTGACCCGGGTGAAGCGCTCCTCGCTGGCCGCCGCCACGAGCACGCCGTCCTTGAGCAGAGCCGCCGCGCTGTCGTGATAGAAGCAGGAGATCCCAAGGACGTACTGCGGCATCACACCGGCCTTCGGATGCGGTCAGGATCGACGTGAATCGGGTCCTCCCGGACCTTCCAGCCGGTCTCCCCCACCGGCGTATCCGCCCGATCGAGCCGGTCCTGGCGCCGGATGAACAGCGCCACGGGCCGCAGCCCCAGGTGGAACGTGAGCCAGGCCAGCGCCTTGTTCTGGGTGGCCGCGATGCGCCCCGACTTCGGGATCCACCACCGCCAGAACCGCTTGTAGAACGGCACATACCCTTCGGGGACCGGGTCGGGAGCTCGCGCCGGCACGCCGCCTGAGACCATCACCACGCCTGTGGGCGCCGCGACCTCGACCCCTGCCGGGGCCGGCGCCTCAAGCGGAGCGGCCACGGAGCTAGTGGTCCCCGTTGTCGTCGGCGTCGTCGTTGCCCGGCCACACGCCGGGGATCACGCCGTGCACCGGCGGGTGCTTCGCGCCCGTGCGGCGTTGGTTCTCGGTCAAGCTCGTGTTGAGCATGTCGATCATGATCCGCAGGCGACCGAGGTGCCGCTGATTGAACTTGAACATGATGCGATGCAGGTCCGCGGTCTGAGGCTCGTCGGACTCGCGCTTGTGCATGCCACAGGTGGCGATCTTGCCCGACACGATGATGTCCTGGAACTCCTCGTTCAGCCGCTCGATGAGCCCCCGGGTGGGCGCATGCTGCAGGCGGATGACGAGGTTGCCGTCCACGTACCGGATGGAGTGGAAGTTCCCGTAGAACCGGTCGATGTGCTCGACCGCCTTGTCCATATCCGAGGTGATCATGTAGAGGCGGCTATCGTTGGGGGAGATGAGCCCCCGGCCCATCAACTCGAACTGCACGTAGCGGTCCCAGTCACGCCAATACGTGGACCCCGGGGGGTCGATCATCACCACCGGCTGGGGCTCGGCCTTGCCGGTCTGAATCAGGGTCAGCGCCTCGAAGCACTCGTCCTGAGTACCGAAGCCGCCCGGGAAGAGGATGATCCCGTCCACCTCCTTCACGAACACGACCTTGCGGGTGAAGAAGTACTTGAAGTCCACCAGCTTGTCGGGGTCGATGAACTCGTTGGCCGCCGCCTCGAACGGCAGGGTGATGTTCACGCCGAAGCTCTCGCCCGGGCCCGCGCCCTCGTTGCCCGCCTGCATGATGCCCGGACCGGCGCCGGTCACCACCATGTGGCCCGCCTTCACCAGCTTCGCCGCGCACTGCTTCGCCGCTTCGTACTCGACTGAGCCAGGCTTGCTTCGCGCCGAGCCGAAGATCGCGAACTTGCGACGGTCGCGCCACGGCTTGAAGGTCTTGAATCCCTTGTAGAGCTCCCGCAGCGAGCGCTCCATGATCTTCATGTCGAGCCGGTCTACCTCACCCTCCTTGATCTTCAGCACGGTCTGCAGCAAACGCCGCGTCATGTCCTGGTGCTCGGAGCGCCGCCCGTCGTCGACGGCGTTGAGCAGGGTGGTGATCGCCTCATTCAGGGCGGCGTTGGTGATTGCCGGTGTCTCGTCACTCATGAAGAACTGCCTCGTGGGTTTGCGCGCTCCTCGGATCGGCGCGGCCAGCGATCGTAGCCCACCCGGGCCAGTGATGCGGATGGGGCCGAAAGCATGGGTCGCACGCCACCGGTACACTGCCGAGCGCACCCCTCCGTGCGGCCCTCTCGGGCAGGCACACGACCTGGAGCTAGCCCGTTGGTCCTTCCCTCGAACTCAGATCTGCCCGTCTCGTTCGGTCGGTACGAGCTCCTCTCGGTGCTCGGCGAGGGCGGCATGGCGCGGGTCTACCTCGCCACGAAGTCCGGTCCCGGCGGGTTCAAGACCGAGTCTGCGCTCAAGGTCGTCAAGCGGCGGGCGGGGAAGCGCAGCGAGTTCGTGCAGCTCCTCACGCGTGAAGCGATCATCGGTGGGCAGCTGCGCCACCCGAACATCGTGGCGACCCAGGACTTCGACCAGGTAGACGGCCACTACTACATCGACATGGAGTACGTCGAGGGACGCACCATGGAGAGCCTGATGCGCGTTGCCTGGAAGGGCAAGAACGGCCGGCCCCCCAGGGGCTTCCCGCCCATCCTCGCGCTGGACCTCGTTCGGCAGGTGTGCCGTGGGCTCGCCTACGCGCACAAGATGGTGGACCGCTCCGGCAAGCCGCTCGACATCATCCACCGGGACATCAAGCCGGGGAACCTGATGGTCTCGCACCACGGGATCGCGAAGATCACGGACTTCGGCATCGCAAAGGCTGCCGTGGAGACGGGCGTGGTCACGGCGACCAACGTGGTGCGCGGCACGCCGCTGTACATGAGCCCCGAGCAAGCGACCGGGCAGCCGCTGGACCACCGCAGTGACCTGTTTTCCCTGGGCCTCATCCTGTACGAGATGCTGACGGGCAAGCGCTTGTTTGAGATGAAGGACATCGTCTCCACCATGGAGAGCATCGCCCGGGCCGAGATCGGCGACGCGCCGGACAAGCTCGACGCCATCGTGCCCGGCCTGGGGCCGGTCTTCCGGCGCCTCATGTCCTTGCATCCCAGCGATCGCCACCCTGACGGAGACGCCCTGGGCCAACAGCTCGGTGAGCTGACCGCGCGGCTGGCCGAGAGCGAGCATGTAGAGGTGGACGCCGCCGCGATGGCCTCGCTGCGCAAGCTCTCAACGGACGCGGACGGGGTCGCGGTGAAGCCCGGCCCGGCGATCACTCTCGAGGACTCGGTGCCGGCCCGGGCGGGCATCAGCCTCTCGTCGCTCGACCGGATCGACGCATCCAACATTGGCAGCTACCTGCCCAAAGACGAGGACGACCCCGACGGCCTCGAGACCCTGCCCTATGCAGACCCCGTGATCCGACGCACGGCGCTGAATCTCTCGGCTGTGCTCGACGACGCGGAGGAAGTCCCGGCCGACCCCGACGGAAGCTGAGCCGCCGTGCCGGCTCAGGACAACATCACGGGCTCCGAGCCCTACGACCTCGTGCTGTCGAGCGGGTTTCTCGCGTTCTCGCGCCATCTGGGCTTCCTCGACGCGATCGAAGACGCGGTCGCAGGCGGTCGCATCGCCGTGGACGGGGTCTGTGGCACGTCATCGGGGTCGTTGACCGGCGCCCTGTGGGCCGCGGGGTGGCCGGCGCGTCGCATCGCGGACGAGCTGATGCTGCAGAGCCCGCTGCGCTGGATGCGTCTCTCGCGCACGCCGTGGCGGGGCTTGTTCGGCATGGGCGGCGTGGTGGACCACCTCTCGCGGCTGCTGCCCGCCCGGATCGAGGACCTCGAGCGTCCCTTCGGCGTGGGCGTGATCGACGGATCGGGGGCGCCGCTCATCCTGACGCAGGGGCCTCTCGCCGAGGCGGTGGCTGCGTCGTGCGCGATGCCCGTGGTCTTCACGCCGGTGACGTTGGGCGGGGCGCCCTTCCAGGACGGCGGGGCCAAGGACCGACTGGGGCTCGCGGGCTGGAGGGCCTTGCGGGGCACGCGCCCGACCTTGGTGCACAAGGTCATGCGCAGCGCAGGTCCCGAGTCGGGCCCCCTGCCAGGCGACGTGCATGTCGTGGAGAGCGCCCGCAGCGGGGCGACGTTCCTGTCTCTCGGGGACCTGTTGGGTCAGGCGGAGGAGTCGGCGGACGCGACGCGAGCCGTGCTCAAGGGTCTCGCAGTTGAGTCCGCACCAGGAGCGCAGCCGCCGCGAGGATGAGCAGGTCGAGCGGGACGGCGCCCCACCACGGGCCCGGCAGCCACCCATCGACGCTCAGGACGACCACAAACGCAGGCGCCCCCGCCAGGATCCCGAACCGCAGCGCCCTCGGATCGATCGGCGCCCGGGGCAGGGTCCGGCCTGCGATCCAGACCGCGACGGCCAGCACGCCGTAGGACGCAACCGTGGACCACGCTGCGCCAAGGGCGCCATAGCGGGGAATGGCCCACAGGTTGAGCAGCACCCCGGCCAGCGCAGCGCTGCCGGTGGCCAGCGGGATCGCAAACCGGCGCATCTTCGCGTACAGCGGCGCCACCCCCACCTGCCACACCCCCAGCATCGGTCCGATGAGCCCGAGGACCGCGGCCATGCCCGCCGCCTCGCGGTACTCGGGGCCGAACGCCACCCGCACCACGTCAGGCGCCAGCGCGGCGACCGCCAGGCCGAGCCAGCCCATCCCCAGCAGGAACGCGGTGGTGCTGCGCCGCAGCCCATCCTGGGCTTCGAGGGCCTCGATGTTCTTGTGAAAGCGAGGCGCCCAGGCCCGGTTGGCGTTGATCGCCACCAGCCCCAGCGCCAGGGGAAACCAATACGCGGCGGTGTAGAGGCCGAGCTGGCGGTCATCGGAAAGCCAGGCCAGCAGCACCCGATCCGACATCGTCAGAGCCCACGCCGCGAGCAGGTCCGGCACCAGGGGCAGCGCGAAGGTCAGCACGGCGCGCACGTCGGCGATGCGCAGAGACCACTGGACCGATCGGGCGGTGACCCAGGCCAGGGGGAGGCTGAGGAGCCCGTGGGCGAGGAAGCGTCCCAGGAACAAGGACAGGACGTCGAGGTCGGTGGCGAGCAACAGCGTCAGCGTGGCGCTGAGCTCGACCAGCGACCTGCCCAGCGAGGCGGCGACGAACGGCCGGGGGCGCTCGGTGGTGGTCCAGCGCGCGATGGGCACGATCGCGGTGATGCCCGCGAGGCAAGTCAGCGAGATGAGGCGCCCGTGGGGGGCCCAGGGCAGGCCCGGCAGCCAACGCTCCAGCAGCGCCGGCGCCACCGCCTCCAGCAGCAGGTGCAGAGCCGGCCCCCACACGAGCAGGAAGATCGCGATGGACCCGTTGGTGCGGCGCAGCTCGTCGGGACGGTCGAGCAGCGGGTACTGGAACTGGGGCAGGGCCGCCTGCGTGCCCATGCCGTAGAGCACGGTGAGGCCCTGCATCAGCATCGCGCCCAGCCCCCACACCGCCAGCTCTTCTGGGGGGAGCAGCACGGTGTAGATCGGGACCAGGGCGAACACGGCGAGCCGACCGAGGACCTCCCCAGCGGCGTAGATGGATGTATTCGTGAGCACGCGGCGCAGCACGGCGACACGGTATAGGCTCTCGGCGATGTCTTCCCGCCCGGTCGTGCCGCCCATCACGCTCTCGTCCACGTTTGCGTTCGCCAGCAACGCGGACCTCGTGCAGGCCATGGCCGAGCGCACCGACCACGTGTACTCGCGCATCAGCAACCCCACGGTGGACGCCGTCGAGGCGCAGATCGCGGCCCTCGAGGGGGCCGAGCGCGCGGTGCTCGTGAGCTCGGGGGTCGCGGCGGTGCACATCGCGCTGCTGGCGGCGCTCGGGGACGGGCATGGACCGCTGGTCGTGCAGAAGCAGGTGTACGGCGGCACCCACGAGCTGGTGGAGACGGTGCGCTGGCCGGCCGGGGTGGACGTCACGCGCGTCGATCTCGACGATGTGCTGTCGGTCGCGCCCACCCTGCCGCCGGGCTCGGTGCTCTTCCTCGAGACTCCAACCAACCCGCTGATCCGCCTCATCGACATCGCCGCCGTGCGCGCCGCGTGCGGTCCCGACGTGCGCATCGTCGTGGACAGCACGTTCGCCTCGCCCCACCTCCGGCAGCCCTTGCGAGAGGGCGCGGATCTCGTGCTGCACTCGGTGACCAAGGCGATGGGCGGCCACCACGACGTGCTCGCCGGCGTGGTCTCAGGCGACGACGCCCTCATCGAGGCCGCTTGGACCTGGCGCAAAGTGCTGGGGCCGAACCTCGACCCCGCTGCGGCGTACCGGGTGTGGCGCGGGCTCGCGACGCTCGGGCTGCGGGTGGAGCGCCAGTCCCTCACCGCGGCCGAGATCGCTCGACGGCTCGATGCGCATCCCGACGTGACCACGGTGCACTCGCCGGTGCTGGTCCATCACCCCGACCACGCGCTGCTCGCCCGCGTACACCGCGACGGGCTCCCCGGCGGCGCGCTCAGCTTCGAGTTGGCCAGCGCCGCGGCCGCAGCAGCGTTCGTGGATGCGCTCAAGCATGTGGCCATCGCCGCATCGCTGGGCGGGCTGCACACGCTCATCGCATGGCCCGCCGGCGTTACCCACGCCAATGTCTCTGAAGAGAAGCTCGCCGAGGCCGGGGTGTCCGGCGGCCTGTTGCGCCTCGCGGTGGGCCTCGAAGACACCGAGGTGGTGTGGAGTGACATCTCCCAGGCTCTCGCGCATCATCGGCCACGCCTTGATCCCTGAGCCGCCCCTTTTCACAATGGGACGGGGAGTCCTACGTGCCTGAGACCGCTGACCGCATGATGGCCATCCGAGCCCAAGAGGCTCGATCGGCAGAGATGCCCCTCGCTGTAATCATCGAGGAGGACGACACGGCTGCGGAGGTAGCCAACTCGTTGTTGCGTCTGCTCGGCTTCCAGGTGATTCGGGTGACCCAGGGCGGAGAAGCCCTGCACCTCATCGCCCAGGGCCCCATCGATCTCATCCTCCTCGAAGCGAACCTGCCCGACATGGACGGAGCGGCGTTCATCGAGGTCGCCCAGCGACTGCCGGGATTCCGCGACATCAAGCTCATCGCCGCCAGCGCCGTGCATACGCAGGGCCCCCAGCTCGGCCAGAAGATCATGAAGCTGGGAGTGCAGCACTACCTGGACAAGCCGTACAGCGTGGCGCGGATGCGTCACAAGCTGCGTGAGATGTTCCCGATGGCTCAGCAGGGCGCGCACCGCCTCTCCGCCCGGGAGGTTGAGGCGCTGGCGAAGCCAGCCGCGGTGGTCGTCAACGGCCAGAAGCGCCCAGTCCGCCTCATCGCGGCGTCGCCCACCCGGTTCGTGCTCAAGGGGCAGCAGCTGCCGTCGGGCCAGGTCTTGGAGGTGCGGCTCAAGCACCGAGAGGAGCAGTGGGGCGAGCTTGTCACCATCGATCTGGTCGCCCTCGCACTGGTCGTGCGCTCCTCGGTCATCGGCGGAGCCCCGATGAGCGACTGCGAGCTTCAGATGGCCCGGCCCCCGCTCGAGTGGGACCGCATGACCGAAGAGCTACCCAACCCGTAGGTCTAGAACAGTAGCTTTACCCGGGCGCCAGCCTGGAAGCGCCCCATCGCGGCGGCGCTCGCTGCCTGGGCGCGCGGGATCGCGGCCACATCGCCGGTGCGCGGGTCTCGCAGGTACACGGTCTCCGCGCTGTCCCCCGTGAGGAGGGGGATGAGGTGGTCGTAACCGAGGTACAGCTGCACCGAGAACGCCATGAACCCGCCGGTGTCGAGCACCGGCCCGAGGGCCACCTCGCCGCCGATCGCCGCAGCGCGCCCCCGCCAACCGATGTCGGCCATGCCGAACGAACCGGTCACGTCACCGTCGCTCGCGAGTGCGCCGCGCTTCACCGCGCCCGCATCTCCGTCAGCGATCTTCGCCACGCACGCCAGCCGGCTCGCATCGCTGCGGCCGCCAAAGGCCAGTCCACCGCGCACTGCCACGTCCACGCCCAGCGACGCGTTGGTGCTGATCGGAACCGAGAGCGAGGGTCCGAGTCCCAACGAGACGAGGTGTGCACGGGTCGGCGCTGCCCGGCAGCCATTGACCGGCAACACCTTCCAGCCACCGCTGATGCTCAACGCGAGGATCGGCGGGGGGAGCGCGAGCCGTCCCTCGATCTGCACCCCCAGCGTCCAGTCAGGGGCCACTGCCGGGTTGAGGCCTTCCAGGACCCGCGAGGTCGCCAGGCCACCCTGGATGCTGAGCCCCACCGATCGGTGGATCACCTCCACGACCTTGTCGGTGGACCGACTCGTGGGATCGGAGGTATCCGGCGCTGAGTAGTCTTCGGCGGGAGAGCCGCCAGCGTCCACGACCGCGAGCCGCTCTCTGTAGACGGACTTCGCCTTCGCGCCGCGCTCGAGCGTCCACTCCAACGCCCGCGACGAGTCCATCTCGCCGCCCTGCAGGGTCTTGAGCTCGTCGCCGACCCAGTAGGTGCCGTTGGGCAGCATCAACCACTGCAGCAAGGAGCCCCCGGAGAGGGCGTCCTCTACGTTGGGCCCGAGCCCTTCAGCGAACTCCTTGAGCAGCGGGTCCGCCGGTCGGGGATCCGCCAGCGGGGGCGCCGAGGACTTCGACGTCGCCCTCAGCTTCACCACCGTGAAGTTGCGCTCGATGTACTTCATGCGCGAGTCGATGCGCTGGTCCCAGGTGCCGTCCTTGCCGGCATCCCACCCCATGTTCCCCGAGAGCTCCTGGGCCTCGAGGAGCCGCTGGTAGCTCGCCATGGCATTGCGCTTCTGCCACCACACCGCCGCGAGGCCGAAGTAGGCCTCCGCGAGGAGCTTGCCCTTCGGGTCCGCGACGACCTCTTTGAAGGTCGCGTCGGCTCGGTCGAGAGCGCCGGCCTCCATCCAGGTCCACGCCTGGCCCAAGACCGGCGTCCAATCCTTCTCTTGCGCCGAGGCGCCCCAGGGCAAGGCCAGGGCCAGCGTCATCACGAACAGGAGGGTGAGCCGCTTCATCGGTCGTCTCCGTCGTCGATGGTCTGTCCCAATTGGGGCCACGCGAGGCTGCGGGTCAGGCCGAACGATGCGCATGGTTCGGTGGGGATGGGCTCGCCCTCGGTGCTGAAGATCACGGTGTCGAAGACCCCTGCGCCGTCGGCGCTGGCGAACCCGGTCAGCTCGACGGTGCCTTCCTGGGCGGGCCCGGCGAGTCCTTCGGGGAAGGTCAGGCCCACGTCCACCGCGGCGCCCAGGTCCACGCTGGCGAGCGACTCGGCGGGCACCGACTTGTGGTCGAGCCGCGAGACCGCCGACTCCGCGAGGAACCCCGGGTCCAGCGGGCCAGACTCGAGTCGGGCAGTCACCCGTGCAGCGCAGCCGTCCACGCCAGGCTCGGGAGCCAGCGCCCCGGGTCCCGACAGGTCCACGACGCGACCGATGAACACGCCGGGGACCAGGACCTCCGCCGCGGGACGGGCTCGCGCCTCGTCGCCGGGCTCGAGCAGCGCATGAATGGCGTGCCAGTCGTCCCCACCGAACACCTCGCGAGCGACGCCGCGCAGCTCCTGGCAGGCCCAACCTCCCAAATCTGCCGGGCCCACTCCGGCGTCCATGCTCTCGAGCAGGCCCGCCTCCACCGACCTCATCTCCGCTTCGAGCAGCTGCAGCCCGTCGCAGGTCAGGGGGTGTCGGTCTCCGCCGATGATCAGCTCCACGACGCTGCGGTCGTTGACGAGGGACGGGTCCACCGCCTGAGCGACCGCGCCGGCGACAAAGCCGCCACCGGCCTCGAACGTCGCCGCCGAGCCATCGTCCGGCAGGCTGCCCCACCAGGTCTGCACCGTGCCACCGCCGATGTCCGCGCAGCCAGCCAACAACACCCCGAGCCCCAAGGCCGCCGGCGCGAGACCCCAGCCGCTGCGTCGCCGCCTCAGCAAAAGCCCGCCAAACAGCATCGCCAACAGACCCGGCGTACCTGGACTCGCGCTCACGCTCGCCTCGCAGTCACAGCCAGCGGGCGGCACGGCGTCGATCGTGACGCTGGCACACGCCACATCGCTGCCGTCGCAGTCTTGGTCGAGTCCGTCATCGCAGATCTCGGGTGCGGAGGAGCTCACGCTCGCGTCCGCGTCATCACAGTCACCATCACATTCGGACATTCCATCTCCATCGACGTCCGCATCATCGCATGGCTGCTCACAAGGGGCGTCGCCGCCAGAGCAGTCGTTGTCGATGCCGTCGTCGCAGACCTCTTCGGCGTCGATGTTCACGTCCGCGTCCGCGTCGTCACAGTCGCCGCCGTCGCACTCGTAGAAGCCGTCGCCATCGTCGTCCTGTTCGTCCGCGCCGATCACCTCGTCGCAGTTGCTGTCCTTGCCGTCGCAGATCTCCTCGGCGCCGGGGAACACCGCCGCGTCGGCGTCATCGCAGTCCCCGTCGCAGTTGGTGATCCCGTCCCCGTCGGCGTCCTCGACCTCGTCGATGGTGCCGTCGCAGTCGTTGTCTACCCCGTCGCAGAGCTCCGGCGCGCCCTCGTAGACCTCGGCGTTGGTGTCGTCGCAGTCGCTGTCGTCGCACAGGATGGCCCCGTCGCCGTCCATGTCCGCCTCGTCCACGGGGAGCACGGTGTCGCAGTCGCTGTCCTTGCCGTCGCAGATCTCGACCGCCCCGGTGAACACCAGCGGGTCCGAGTCGTCGCAGTCGCCCTCGCAGCCCCGCATCAGGTCGCCGTCCGCGTCGGACTCGTTGGCCGGCACCGACCCATCGCAGTCACCGTCGAGTCCATCGCATGCCTCGGCCGCGCCGGGGTAGACGCTGTCGTCGCCGTCGTCGCAGTCCCCGTCGCCGCACTCGTTGAAGCTGTCCCCGTCGTCGTCGGTCTCGTCCGGCGGCACCAGTCCGTCGCAGTCGTTGTCCTGCTCATCGCAGATCTCTGGCGCGCCCAGGTAGACCGTGGCGTCGGTGTCGTCGCAGTCGCCCGAGAGGCACTCGTTGTCGCCGTCGCCATCGTCATCCGTCTCGCCGGGCGGGATGGCACCGTTGCAGTCGGTGTCGAGTCCGTCGCAGATCTCGAGGGCGCCTGGGTTCACCGCGGGCAGCGCGTCGTCGCAGTCGCCGTCGCACGGCGCGTAGGTGTCCAGATCCGCGTCCGTCTCGTCCCCGGGGACCGCGCTGTCGCAGTCGTTGTCCAGACCGTCGCACACCTCCGGCGCGCCGGGGTAGGTGTCCGGGTTGGTGTCGTCGCAGTCCGGGCCCGAGCAGGTGAGCAGGCTCCCGTCCACGCCGTCGCCGTCGGTGTCACACGGCGCGTCGATGGTCTGGGGCGCGGCCGCCTCGCCAGTCTCCCCCGACGCGTTGGTCTGCAGCGCCGTGGCGAAGTCCGTGCCCGCCCCGGGAGTGACCGGCGCCGCCACCGCAAACGCTCCGGCGCCGGTGGCCGTGCCCGTGCCTACGTAAACCTGCGGCTCGTCGTCGGCGGACGCGTAGTAGATGTCCACGCTCGCGTCTGGGCACGCCGTCCCCGTGACCGTCAACACGCCGCCCAACAGGCCCGCGGTGTTGATCACCGGCGCGCTCGCCTGGCTGTTGCCCCAGGCGTTGCTGTCCGCGCACACATTGGGTGGCGGAGAGCCCGCGCCATCGCCGACCGCGGCCGCCTCGATGTCGATGCCAATGCCCACATTGCTGTAGATGGAGTTCGCGGCGATGGTGTTGTCCTTCACCTTCGCGGAGCCGCTCACCCGGAGGCGGATCCCGTCGTCGCCGTTGAACGCGATCAGGTTCTGCCCCGTCAAGCCGCCGATCACGTGCTCCTTGGTGTCCTTGCCGCCGGCGCCAAACAGGTAGATGCCCGAGCCGCCGTTGCCGAGCTGCGCGGTGCCCGCGAAGTCGGTGCCGATGGCGTTGTTGATGAAGAGATCCGCCTTGCAGGACTGCAACAAGATCCCGTCACCCACATTCCCGGCGATGAGGTTGCCGTCCACCGTCATGTCCTGCGGCTCCTGCCCGGCTGCGGTCCCCCCGATGAGCGCCACTCCCGCGCCGCCGTTGGCCCGGGACGTGGTGCCGGCGCCGTCGGTCCCGATGACGTTGTTCGCGATGAGCCCGACACCGTTGCCGTCTACCTCGTCCTTGAGGAGGATCCCGTGGGAGCCGTTGCCAGAGATGACGTTGCCGTCGCCCACCGCCGGCCCGCCGAGGATCGGCCCCAGGATCAACCCGCCGTCCCCAAAGACATACACCCCGATGCCGGAGTTCGAGTCGATGACCTGCGCCGCGCGATCGAGACCGACGATGTTGCCGCTGATGGTTGGGGTGTCGGAGTCGGGGTCGAACACGTAGATGCCGTGTCCGCCATTCCCTGAGACCACATTGCCGGGACCGACCTGCACCGAGTTGGACGCCTGCACGATGATCCCGGAGCCGGAGTTGCCGGTCCCCGCCGATCCGTCCAGAGCCGTCCCGACGTAGCAGTCCTCGATGGTGACGTTGTTCTGGGTGACCCGGAACCCCGCGAGCGGGGAGCCATCCACGTTCAGCCCACGCACGGTGACGCCGTCCCCGCTGACCTCGATCAGTTCATCGCCGACGTACCCGCCGGCCGCCACCACCCGGACCGCCAGCACGCTGTCGAACCCTTGGGCTGCGAAGCTGGTGCTGCCCTGGACCGTGCCGCAGCCCGTGCAGACGAGGCCATCCACGACGGCCCCATCCTGAGCGACGTTCAGCGGGCTATCGAGCTCGATGAGGTACGGCGGCGACAACGCGGAGAAGTCGAACAACACCTGGTCGCCCGAGGCGGCGAGGGCATCGACCGCCTCACGCAGGGTGCACTCGGTGGCGTCGCACGTCCCGGTGCCCGGCTCGCCGATGCTGTTCACCACAAAGTTGGTGGCCTGGGCTTGCCCTGTCCAGCACAGCGTCGCCACCGCAACCACGATCCACGTCTTCAAGCTCGTCTCGATCCGCATTGCTCGCCACCCACTTCCGGTCCGGCACCATTCTAAACTCATCAGGTGGCCGCGGGGCGAACCGCCCAGAGCGATGCACGAGCGAATCGCCCCCTGCATCCTGCGCGCATGGATCCGCTCGACGTCCCGCCAGTCCGTGTCCAGGCCCGCAACTCCGTGCCCGTAGGGGGCGGAGAGTACGTGCTCTATTGGATGATCGCCTCTCGGCGTACCCGGCGGAACTTCGGTCTGCAGCGGGCGGTGGAGCACTGCGAGCGGCTCGGGCTCCCGCTGCTGGTGTTCGAGCCCCTGCGCTGCGGGCATCGCTGGGCGAGTCAGCGTATCCACCGGTTCGTCATGGACGGGATGGTGGACAACGCCGCGCGTTGCGCCGAGGCCGGCGTGGCGTACTTCCCCTACCTGGAGCCCGCGGACGGCGCGGGCCGCGGACTGCTGGCGAGCCTCGCGGAGCGGGCCGCAGTGGTGGTCACCGACACCTTCCCCTGCTTCTTCCTGCCGCGGATGGTCGAGGCCGCGAGGCGGACGCTCGATGTGGCGCTGGAGGAGGTGGACGGCAACGGCATCATTCCGCTGGCCGTGACCGAGAAGGCGTCATCTCGGGCGTTCGACTTTCGGCGCATCCTGCAGAGGACGCTTCCGAGCCACATCGACGTGCGGCCGCTGGCCGAGCCCCTGGCCCGCCTCAGCCGCACGAGCTCCCTCGACGCGCTGGTCGCGCCCGGGACACTGGCCCGCTGGCCCGCCGCGGACCTCGCCAACGACGACCTGTCGCGCTTCCCCATCGACGCCGATGTGCCACCCGTAGCGATGCGGGGCGGTCCCGTCGCCGGAGAGGCCTTGGTGGAGCGCTTCCTCGCCCGGAACCTGCACCGGTATCACGAGCGCAACCACCCCGATCAGGACGTCGCCTCCGGGCTCAGCCCGTACCTGCACTTCGGTCACGTCTCGTCCCACGAGATCGTGGGGACCCTGCTCGACGACGCCCAGTGGACGGCCCCCCACGTACCGCTGAAGCCGACGGGCGGGCGCAGCGGGTGGTGGGGGCTCAGCGAGGCTCAGGAGTCCTTCCTCGACCAGGTCATCACCTGGCGCGAGCTGGGCTACGTGTTCTGCCACCACACGCCCGACTACGACCAGTACTCCACCCTGCCCCCGTGGGCGCGCAAGTCGATGGACGAGACCCGAGACGACGTCCGCCCAGAGCTGTACACGCTGGAGGAGCTCGAACAGGGGCGCACCAGCGATCCGGTGTGGAACGCCGCTCAGCGGCAGCTCCGGGTGGAGGGGCGAATCCACAACTACCTGCGCATGCTGTGGGGCAAGCGGATCTACGAGTGGAGTCCGAGCCCCGAGGAGGCCTGGCGGAGGCTGGAGGAGCTGAACAACCGCTGGTCGCTCGATGGTCGCAACCCCAACAGCTACAGCGGCATCGGCTGGGTGATGGGGCGGTTCGACCGGGCGTGGGGGCCGGTGCGGCCCATCTACGGCAAGCTGCGGTACATGACCAGCGACAGCACGCGGCGCAAGCTCAAGCTCAAGCAGTACCTGGCTCGCTGGGAGTAAACTCGGCGCTGGGCTAGGCAGCGAGGGCTTTGCGCGTCAGTCTTCCGCCTCCCATGCGCCCCATGCCCCAGGACGACCGATCCATCCCCGTGCGCCTCGCGTCGCTGGCGTGGCCGATCATCGGTATCAACGTGCTGACCGTGCTCGCGCTGGCTGTAGACACGGCGATGTGCGGGCGGCTGCCGGGGCGCGAGGACGCCCTGACGGGGCTGGGGTTCGCGACCCAGGTGAGCTTCCTGTTGATGGTGTTCATGATGGGCCTGACGGTGGGCACCGTGGCCACAGTGGCGCGGGCGTTCGGCGCGGGGCAGGGAGATCGCATCGCCCACGTGCTGCGTCAGTCGAGCCAGCTGACGCTGCTGCTCGGCCTCGGCGTGGCCACCCTCGGGAACCTCGTCGCTCAACCGATCCTGGAGGTCCTCGGGGCCTCCGGCGCCAACCTCGATGAGGGGCTGCGCTACCTGCGCCCCATGCTCACCGGCTCGGCGTTCAGCTACCTGCTCATCCTGTATGCGGCGGTGTGCCGTGGCGTCGGGAACACCAAGCTCGCGTTCCTCGTCTCGGCGGTGCAGAACCTGCTGAACTTCGCCTTCAACTACGGGCTCATCCTGGGCAACTACGGGCTGCCGGGCCTCGGCGTGCAAGGCGCGGCCATCGGCACCATCGCCTCACAGGGCATCGCCGTGGTCTTGATGATGGTGCTGCTCAAGCGCAACGCGCTGCCGTCCGTGCAGCTGCTGCTGACCCCGGCGCCGGTGGACCGCGCGCTCTCCGGGGATCTCGTGCGCATCGGCACGCCGGCGGCCATGGACATGCTGATGATCAACGCCGCGTTCCTGTCGATCGTCGGCATGCTGGGCCGCATCGATGATCTGGCGGTGGCGGCCCATGGCATCGGGCTGCGCATCCAGGCGCTGGCGTTCGTCCCGGGGATGAGCATCGCTCAGGCGACCGGCGCGCTGGTGGGACAGTCGCTGGGGCGAGGCAACGTGGACGAGGCGAACAAGGTGGTCCGGGCGTCCATCGTGATGGCGACGGTGGTGATGTCGGTGCTCGCGATGGCGATCATCGGCGCAGCGGAACCGATTGTGGCCCTGTTCGACATCCCCCCTGGGACGACCCTGGCGGATCTCACGGTGATGTGGATGCGCATCCTGGGCTATGGCCTGCCGATCGTGGGCTTCACCATCTCGCTTGTCGGCATGTTGCAAGGGGCCGGCGCGACCAACACCTCGCTGCGCATCAACGCCTGGTCCACCCTGGCCATCCAGATCCCACTCAGCTGGCTGCTCGGCTTCCCGCTGGGGCTGGGCGCGTTCGGCGTGTGGCTCGCCTTCCCGCTGAGCTTTGTGGTGAAGGCGGTGATGCTGGGCTGGGCGTGGCGCGAAGGGTCCTGGGCGAAGACGGGCGCAAGGGTCTAGTCCTTAGACCGGCTAGCCGGTCTCGTCTCGAACCCACTGCACGTAGGCCCCGAGCGAGCCCGCGAGATCCACATCGAGCACCAGGATCTCGGGCAGCTCGTACGGATGCAGCTCCTGAATGCGTGCGCGCAGGGCATCCACCCCGTCGGCGGCGACCTTGATGAGCATCGTGACCTCGGACTCGGTCTGCACCGCCCCCTCCCAGCGGTACACGCTGCGCACGGGCAGCAGGTTGACGCAGGCGCAGCGGCGCTCGTCCACGAGCACCCGGGCGACCCGATCGGCGTCCTCGGGCCCGATGTTGCACAGGACCAGCTTCACTCGATCTCCTCCCACAGCAGCTGGGCCATGGCCAGCGGGTACTCCTGGTCCAGGGGGTCGGCGCCCCATGTGTTGCACAGCAGCGACAAGCCCACATCGAGGTCCTCGCGATACCCCGCCCACGTCGCGAAGCCATTGAGCGCACCGTTGTGGCCGACCTCGTCGCCGAGGACCATCACGCCGAGACCGTAGCGGGCGCCGCCGGCTCCGAGGGCCGGGCCGTCGAACTGCAGATCCTGGGTGGCCTCGAGCAGGTCCCCGCCGAAGCGCGCCCGGGCGAAGCGCGCGACATCCTGCGCCGTGGACACCACGTTGCCCGCCGCGCCCACCGCCTGGGGATGCACGAGCAGGGTCACCTCCGCGTCGCCCAACCAGCTGCTCGTGAGGTCACCCCAGTCCGCGCCCACCGCAGGCACTCGGGTCGATCCCAGGTCCAAGGGGGTCAGCACCTGCTCGCTGAGTAGAGCCCGCCACGGCGTCCCCGTGGACGCCTCGGCGACCCGCGCGGCAAGGGTGTAGTGGGTGTTGCTGTACCCAAAGGCCTCACCCGGCTCGTTCACCAGCGGGTCATCGGCGACCAGCGCGAAGAGCTCATCGGCGGTCCACGCGCGCGCAGGCGCAGCCTGGAACTCCGCTGCGCCAAAGAACTCGGGCACCCCGGCGGTGTGGTTGAGCAGCATCTCCAGGCTGATGTCGCCGCCTCGCGGATGCAGCCCTGGGGCGTGCTGCTCCAGCGTGTCATCGAGTGTGAGGCTGGTGTCTTCCACCACCCGCAGCACCATGGCCGCCACAAAGGCCTTGCTGACGCTCGCGACTCCAAACGAGGTCCCAGCGGCCAACGGATCCCCCGCTGGGGAGTCGTTCCCGCCCCCGGTGGACCAGCTCCCATGCTCGTTGGTCAGCCCCACACTGCATCCCCAGGCGGGATACGTGTTCAGCGCGTCCTCCAGCGCTTCCTGCGCCGCGCTCGTCACCTCGCTCGAGAACGGCGGCGCGGGTGTGGGGGGCTCCGATGGGTCGTCGGACGGACAGCCGACAAGGCTGGCCGCAGCTGCGAAGATGAGCAGTGGCGCGTAAGAGCGGTGGACCATGCGCCCACAATACCGACCGGACCGGTCATTCCAGTCATGCAGACCAACGCCCGCATCGTTCTCGCTACCCTGCGCGCCATGAATCGCACCGCCCTGCTGCCCCTCGCGCTCCTCCTCCCCACCCTGGCCTTCGCTCAGCAGGCCACCCCCGACGATCCCCATCTCTGGCTCGAATCGGTCGAGGGAGAAGAGCAGCTGGAGTGGGCCCGGGTCCAGAACGAGGCGAGCCGGACGGCCATCGCTGCGACCGATGGCTTTGACGCGCTGACCGAGCGCCTGCTGTCGCTGTACGACAGCTCGGACCGCATCCCCTACGTGGGCAAGATGGGGGAGTTCTTCTACAACCACTGGACCGACGGCGAGCACCCGCGCGGGCTGTGGCGGCGCGCCTCTCCTGCGTCGTACGCCACCGACGCGCCCCAGTGGGACGTGCTGCTCGACCTCGACGCCCTGGGCAAGGCCGAGGACAAGAGCCTGGTCTGGAAGGGCGCGGACTGCCTGCCGCCCGCGTATGACCGCTGCATCCTCTCCCTGTCGCCAGGCGGCTCGGACGCCGTGGAGCTGCGCGAGTTCGACGTTCCGACCCGCACCTTTGTAAAGGATGGGTTCTCGCTGCCGGAAGCAAAGCAGTTCACGTCGTGGATCGACCTCGACACCATCTACGTGGGCACCGACTTCGGCGAGGGCAGCATGACCACCTCGGGCTACGCGCGCATCGCGAAGAAGTGGAGCCGCGGCACGCCCCTGAGCGAGGCGGAGACGATCTACGAGGGCCAGGAGACGGACGTCTGGGCCGCGGCGGAGTTCGACTCCACGCCGGGGCACCAGCGGCACCTCGTGTGGCGGACCAAGACGTTCTGGGACCGCGACGTGTACCTGCTGGGCCGCAAGGGCCTGACCATCATCGAGCTGCCGACGGGCGCGCAGCTCAGCCTGTGGGGCGACCGCATGCTCATCGAGCTGCGCAGCGACTGGGAGATCGGCGGGGAGACGTACGTCGCCGGCTCCCTGCTCACCGCGTCGCTGAGCAAGTGGATGAAGGGCAAGCGCAGCCTGACATCCCTGTTCGAACCCAGCGCGAGCACGTCGCTCGTGAGCGCGTCCCACACCAAGAATCACCTGCTGCTCAACACGCTGGACACCGTGCGCAGCAAGGTCGAGGTGCTCACGCCCGGCAGGAAGGGCTGGACCCGCGCCGAGCTGCCGGGGCTGCCCGAGATCGGCCGCGTGACCGCGAGCCCCGTCGATGCCCGCGAGTCGGACGAGTACTTCCTCAACCTCACGGGGTTCCTCACCCCCTCGACGCTGGCCATGGGCACCATCGGCGGCGGCCCGGCCAAGACCCTGAAGCAGCTTCCGGCGCTGTTCGACGCCACGGGCCTGACGGTGTCGCAGCACTTCGCCACGTCCGACGACGGCACGAAGGTCCCGTACTTCCAGGTCTCCCGGGACGGCATCGCGCTCGACGGCAGCCACCCCACGCTGCTGTACGGATACGGCGGCTTCGAGGTCTCGCTGCGCCCCTACTACAGCGCGACCCGCGGCATCACCTGGCTCGAGAAGGGCGGGGTGTTCGTCATCGCCAACATCCGCGGCGGCGGCGAGTTCGGCCCGTCGTGGCACCAGGCGGCGCTCAAGGAGAAGCGGCATCGCGCGTACGAGGACTTCGCGGCGGTGGCCAAGGATCTGGTCGCTCGCAACGTCACCACCCATGAGCGCCTCGGCGCCTCGGGCGGCTCCAACGGCGGCCTCCTCGTGGGCAACATGTACACGCTGTATCCCGACCTCTTCGGCGGCATCCTGTGCTCCGTGCCGCTGCTCGACATGCGGCGGTACAACCAACTGCTGGCAGGCGCCTCGTGGATGGGCGAGTACGGCGACCCCGACATCCCCGAGCAGTGGGAGTACATCAAGACCTTCTCGCCGTATCACAACCTGACTCCGGGCGATGAGCACCCCCCGATGCTCATCACCACGTCCACCCGGGACGACCGGGTGCACCCCGCCCACGCCCGCAAGATGCACGCGAAGCTGAGCGCGCTGGGCAAGGACGTCCTGTACTACGAGAACATCGAGGGCGGCCACGGCGGGGCGGCGGACAACAAGCAGGCCGCGTTCCTGCAGGCGGTGAAGGCCACGTTCTTGTGGGAGGTGCTCAACGGGCGCTCGTTCAAGGCGCCGCAGGTCGAGGCGACCGAAGCCGAGGCGCCTGAGGCGACCGAGGAGTAGGCGCGCGGCGGATCAGCGCTGCAGGCGCCGCAGTCGCCGCCAGCCCACATCGAGCACCAGCAGGATCAACGCCAGGAACAGGGGCGGGGTCCAGCGCGGGATGGTCTCCACGCGCTCCGAGACGGGGCGGGAGACGACGTCCTTGGCGCTCGGCGCCACCAGCCCGCCGGTCACCTTCGCCGCCCGGGCGAGCCAATCCGAGTTGGTGCGGGCGCCGCGCAGCTCCATCGACGGAGTCGGCGCGAGGCTGACTACGAGCTCGCCGCTGGGCGGAGGCGACGCACCCTGCGCCGAGGGCAACAGACCGACCGCCGCCACTTGCACCAGCGCCGCGCCGTCGGGCGGCAGGGTCAGGTTCGCGCTGGAGCGGCCCGGCCCGTCGGCGACGAGGGGGACGACGGTCCGCGACGTGGTCCCGTCGCCATCTCTGCGGTCCACGATCGCTTCGATGCGCAGGTCATGGCGAGGGTTGCGCAGGTCGTCCACCGCCGAGAAACGAACCCGGGCCTGGGTGCCCTCGATGGAGTGCTCGAGAGTGATGCGCTCGGGCGGGGTGGGGCGCAGGATGGCGTCGACCACCCCCTCCCACAGTGGCCCGAGGCCCTCCCAGGTCGCCCACTCCGTGCTCCAGTCTCCGCCCACGTCCGAGGTGAACATCGTCACCTGCCCCCGGCCCGCGCGACCCTGGACGAGCACCGGCCGACCGTCTGCTGTCGCGAGGGCGAGCTCGGAGCCAGCTCGCTGCTCGCCCCTCACGAAGCCGTCCAGCGGGGGGTAGGCCAGGCCGTCCGGCACCCGGTCCAGCAGCGGCGAGCCCTGAATCGGGTGCACGACGAAGCTCTCGTCCACCTTGTTGGTGCGGGTGACCTGGATCATCTCGTCGAGGAAGAGCTTGGGCAGCTCCGCAAACGACTCGGTGTAGTAGGCGCGGCCGCCGCCGGCATCCGCGATTCGCTCCATCTCCGGCCGGTCCGAGTCCTTGGTGACCGCGATGGCGGAGACGGTGATGTCGCGGCGCTTCATGGCGGTGACGATGTCGCCGGAGCGCGCGAACGTGGTGGTGGACTGGCCGTCGCTGAGCAGCACCACGTGCTTGACCATCGCCTCGTCTTCGCGCAGCGCGTCGTAGGCGGCCTGCAGCGCGTGGTAGATGGACGTGCCGCCGCGCACCTTGACCGCGGCCAGGGCGTCGATGATCGGGCTGCTGCTGCCGAACGGGCCCAAGGGCGCGATCCAGGCCGGAAAGTCGCTGAACCCGATGACCCCGACGTTCGCCGACTCGGGCAGCAGATACAGCGACTGGGCCAGAGCAGCCGCGGCGAGCTCGAACTTCGCGCCGCCGGCCATGGAGTCCGATGTGTCGAGGCAGTAGACGACCGAGAGCGGAGCGCGCTGCTTCTTCTTCCGCTTCGGGAACTTCACCGGGAGGATCTCCGCCAGGGGCGCCACGACCTTCTCGTCGGTGATGAGCCCGTTGGGGCCTCCGGTCAGCAGCAGCCGGCCTCCGCCGTCCACGTAGCTGCGCAGGGCGGCAATGCGGTCAGCGCCGAGCCCGGGCAGGTCGGGGTCGAGAAGCACGACCAGCGACCAACCGCTGAGCCCGGTGGCCGGCAGGGTCGGCTGGGACTGCACCGCCAGCGCCGGGGTGTACCCCTCAACCGCAGCGCGCAGGGAGTTCGCGGCGCCGGACGACCCCACCACCAGCGCCGCGGGCCGAGGGCGCACGCGCACCCGCAGCGCCGACTGGGAGGCGATCTGGGTGGGCTCGGGGCGCAGTCGCACCAGCACGTCGGTGATGCCGGCGGACTCAGGGGTGAAGCGGAGCTGCGTCGCGGTGAGGCCGGGCGTCGCCTGAACCGTTCCACTTGCGACCACAGAGCCCACGAAGAGCTCGACGGTGACTGCCTGCTCGGCGTTGCTGCGCACCATCAGATCGACCGTGACTTCGTCTCCGACGAGCACGTCCTGGGTCGCTGCGAGGCCCTCCACTCCGAGGACCAGCGTGCGGCTGTCGAGGGGCACCACGTGCACCGCCACATCGCGCACCTCGGCCACCTGCAGCGCGGGCTCGGCGGCCCCCTGGTTCAGGGCTCCGTCGGACAGCACCACGATGTCGCGGGACCGCGCCGGAGGGATGTGAGCGAGCGCCAACTCCAGAGCGCTGCGCAGCGAGGAGACCGAGGCCGCATCGCTGCCCGCGAAGGCGTCCAGGGCGTCCTTGGAGTCGGTGTGCAGCGACGGGATGGCCCCCGCGACGACATAGACAGCTGGGATCTCGCCCCGCTCCTCATCCAGCGCCTCCACCCAGGCCCGGGCGATCGCGCGGCGCGTCGGGCCAATCGAGGCCGAGCTGTCCAGCACCACCGCCACCGAGCGGTCGGGCCGGCGGATCTCCTCGAACGGCTGAGCCACGGCGAGCACCAGGCACACCAGCGCGAGGCCGCGCAGCACCATCGCACCGAAGCTGCGCCAGGCTGGGTGGCCCGCGGTGCTTCGCTCGCGCAACAGGAGCAGGAGCGGAAGGAGGAGCAGCGCCCACAGCGCAGAGGGCTCCTCCAGTTGGAAGCGCGACAGGTCCCACCAGCTCATCGGGTGTACATCCCGAACTCGACGATGCCGAGCACAAACGCGCCCACCGCGAGCACCAACCAAGGCGTGCGCCCCTCGGGGTCAGGTTTCGGCTGGGGGCTGGGCTCGGGGACCCGCTCGGTCGACGCGGCGGGGAGACTCGCGAGGCGGCTCTCGTCCAGGGTGAACAGGTTCACTCCCAGATCAACGCGGCCGGCGGGACCCTCCACAGCGAAGAGACCGGGGCGGGGAAACGCGTACGGGGTCGGCCCGTCCCCCACGGAGACCTGCCAGCTCGCCCGGCCCAGCGCCAACGCGTCGCCCGAGTCGCGGGCATAGGCCGCCTGCCTCAAGTCGGTGACGACGACGCCGCCCTCCCCTTGCAGCCAGTACGGGTCCGACATCAGGTGCCGCCCCCCGAGCGCCGGCTCCATCGGGCGGGAGTCCCGCATCCACAGCACGGTGTTGACGATGGTCTGCGGAAACGCGAGCCGCAGCGGCAGGTCCGACGCGCCGAGATCGAACCCCCACACCACCAACCGTCGGTCGCCTCGCTGCCGCCCCACCACCAGCGCGCCGGTGGTGGTGCCGATGAGTCGCACGTCGCCCTCTTGGGGGTCGAGCACCATGGAACGCTCCACCTCCAGGTCCCGCAGCACCAGTCCTCGAAACAGCGGGTGCTCGAGGTCCCAGTCCGTGACGACAGGCTTGTCTGCGCCGCCCAGCACGGGGACCGGCGATCGGGAGGGTGGCGGCGAGAGCAAGACGGCCCGCGGCGGCAGCGGCCCGTCCCGCTTCTCCAGCGGCACGAATCCGTCGAAGAACACCACGTCGGCGTTGGATGCGCCCCGGCCTCCGCCGCCTCGATACTCTGCGGGGCTGATCCGGCGCAGCTGGACCCCCGGCAGCACCGCGAGGACCCGCTCCAGGTAGCGGTTCCCGTCAGACACCAGCCACACGGTCACCGGTCGCACCGGCTCGACCCAGGCGTAGGCGCGGTCGTCGGCGGCGAGCGCGTCGGGCAGCGTGCGGAGCTCGGCGTCCTCCGGGCCGGACACCCTGAACTCCACCTCTCGGATCACGGCCTCAACCCCGGTGCCGGGAAGGGGCAGGAAGCGATATCGCCGCTCGATCTCCTCGCCGGGCGCGAGTCTGACCTCGGCCTCCCCGAGCCGCGCGTCCTCGGTCTCCAGCGCGAGCCGGGCGATCGCAGGCCACGGTGTGGGGTTGGCGATGCGCACCAACGCTTCCTCCTCCGCCGGGATGCCCCGTGCAGCGCCCAGGTCGAACGCGGTGATCGCCAGAGACCCGGCCGGCGCGAACGGCGCCCGCACCAGCGCGGGGATGCCCGTGTCTTCGCTCCATGCCGCGACGAGCTCGCCCGCGTCGGGATCGTCGGTCCACACCTCCATGTGAGCCAGCTCCCGGCGCAGCGAAGGCATCGCGGCGGCCAGGGCCAGCGCCGCGCGCAGATCGGAGCCGACCCCGCCGACCTGCGCGGTCCTCAGCGCGAGGCGAAGCCGAGACCGATCGGACGCGATGGGCGCGAGGATCTCCGCGAACGGTCCCGCCCCGATGAGCCCGACGCGCACCTCGGCGGGCAGCCCGTCCACGTCGTCCACCAGTGCGTCGGCCACCGCGTCCAGGCGGGTGCCGTCACCGCTGCGGGCCCCCATCGACAGCGACAAGTCCACCACGTGCAGTCGGTCCAGGGGTGCCTGGACAGCCTCTTGCTCCACGTCGCCGGGCGGCGGGCTCCAGTGGGGGTCGCCCAACGCCAGCGCGATCCCCAGCACCATCAGGATCTGGAGGAGCAGCATGAGCAGCTCCTTGAGCAGCGGGTTGCGGTTCTTCGGCGCCACCTGGTCCCACAGCACGTGGCTGCTGACCTCCACCCGCGGCGGCCGCGGCCGGAACAGGAACCACAGAATCAGCAGGGCCACGCCGATCCCACCCGCCAGCGCGACCTGCCGCGCCGACCAGCCAAACAGCTCCCAGCCTTGCAGCCAGCTCACGCCAGCAGCCGCTCGGTGCACATGGTCTTGAGGATCATCTGCTCGAACGGCTGGTCGGTCCGCCCGTGGGCGTAGAACAGGTTGTGGGAGCGCGCGTAGTCCTGCAGGCCTTGTCCGTGGGCGAGGAAGGCTTTGCGGTAGGCCGCAGCGATGCCGTCGGTGATGCGCAGGCGCCGCGTCGCGCCGGTCTCCCGGTCATGCAGGATGACCTCGCCCTTCGCCGGAGCCTCTGCCTCCTCGGGGTCGCTCACCTGCATGATCCCCACCTCGAAGCGGCCGTGGCGCAGCAAGTCCAGCCCCTGCTGCCAGCCGCCTGGAGCCAGGAAGTCCGACAGCACCAGCACGATGCCCCGGCCTCGGACCACGCCAGCGAACGCCTTGCACGCAGCCGAGAAGTCCGTCGCGCCGGAAGGCTCTGCCGCCTGCAGCCACCGATACACCTGCACCGCCTGAGCCTTGTGGCGATTGGGAGAGAACGGGCGCAGGAGCCCGTCGCCAAACGGGTAGACGTGGGCACGGTCGAGGTGGGCCAGGGCCACATACGCCAGTGCCGTCGCCACTTGCCGCACGTAGGTCGCCTTGTGCGCGCTCATGGACTTGCTGCAGTCCACCAGCAGGTACAGGTTCAGCTCGGTCTCCTCTTCCGCGAGGCGGACCATCAGGCGATCGAGCCGGCCGTACAGGTTCCAGTCGATGTCCTTGAAGTCGTCGCCGGGCGTGTAGGGCCGGTGGTCGGCGAAGTCGATGCCGCGGCCCAGCTTGCGCGACCGCTGCAGCGCCGAGAACCGCCCGGTGTGCACCTTGCGCGCGACCACGCGCAGGTACTCCAGCTTCCTGAGGAAGTCGGGGTTGAGCGGGTCGTCGGGGGCGCGCTCGGCCACGTCAGCGCGGAACCGCAGCCAGCACCTTGTCCACGACGTGGTCGGGGGGGATGCCCTCGGCCTCGCCCTCGAAGTTGAGGATGATCCGGTGGCGCAGCGCGGGCCTCGCGATGGCGGCGACGTCGTCGTGGGATGCGTTGACCCGCCCCTCCAGCAGCGCGCGGATCTTCGCGGCGAGCAGCAAGGACTGGGCCCCGCGAGGTGACGCGCCGTAGCGCACGTACTGTTGGGTGATGGCGGGGGCGCCGTCGATCTCAGGGTGCGTGGCGAGCACGAGCCGAATGGCGTAGTCCGTGACCGCCTGCTTGACCATCACGTCGCGGGCGAGCTTGCCCATGGCCAGCAGCGTCGGACCGTCGCACGCCGGCTCCACCTTCGGCGTCTCGGACTCGGTGGTCCGGGCGAGGATGGTGCGCAGGTCCTCCAGGCTGGGGAACTGCACCTGCAGCTTGAAGAAGAAGCGGTCGAGCTGCGCCTCGGGAAGCGGGTAGGTGCCGTCCATCTCCAGCGGGTTTTGCGTGGCGACCACGAAGAACGGCTTCGGCAGGGCCAGCGTCTCGCCGAGGATGGTGACCTGACGCTCCTGCATCGCCTCGAGCATCGCGGACTGGGTCTTCGGCGTAGCGCGGTTCACCTCGTCGGCGAGCACCACGTTGTGGAACACCGGTCCCTTGTGCAGCTGAAACCGCTTGCCGCCGTGCTCGTCCTCGACCACCAGCTTCGTGCCGGTGATGTCGGCGGGCATGAGGTCGGGCGTGAACTGGATGCGGGAGAACGACAGGCTCAGGGCGTCGCCGATGCTCTTGACCAGCAGGGTCTTGCCGAGCCCGGGGACGCCTTCGAGCAGCACGTTGCCCCCGGCGACCACCCCCATGAGGCAGCCCCGCACGACCTCGTCCATGCCCACAACCACGGTGTGCACGGCGGCCTCGACGCGGTGGAACGCATCGCGGAACTGGTCGGGAGAGAGGTCCGGCAGGCGCTCAGGGGGAGGGTTCGGCGTCATCGGTGGAGCTTTCAGCAGAGCGATTCCCCGGGCGGTTGCCCCCGGGACGGATCGAGTCAAAGTAGAGCGTGGCGAAGTCGCGGAACAGGGGGGAGAACTGCTCCTCCTCCTCGATGAGCTCCTCGGCCTGAGCGAAGTAGTCCAGCAACACGTCGTCCGCCTCAGACGCCAGCCCCGCCTGCACCTTGTGCCGCGCGAGGCGCTCAAACAGCTGACTACGCTCGTCGTCCGGGAGACTACCTTCGCCGAGCTTGGCGAGCACCTCGTCCAGCGGGCCGCTCAGCTGAGCGAGTCCCTCCAGGTGTCCAGCGCGGGAGCCGCCCTCGGCGTTGGGGTCGCCCGTGCCGGCGCCCGAGGCTCCGGCCGACGTCTTGCCGCCGCCGGAGTCGGCCTTCATAGCGATGGCGTTCTCCCCCGGGTTCCCCTCGTTGATCTGCATGTTGTCCAGGTTGTCCGGGGGAGGTCCATCGCCGGGCTCGCCCGCGCCATCTCCGTCACCGGATCCGCCGTCCGTGGACTCCGGTGGGGCTTCGCCCGAGGAGCGCTTCATCTCCTCCATCTCCTCGAAGCCCGACTCCGCCATGGCGTCGCGCTTGTCGGACATCGCGCCCGAGGACTTGGTCTGGACCTCGCGACCCTTCTTCTTCTTCGCCTTCTTGCCCATGGCGGCCTCGGCCACGGTGCTCTGCATGTCCTTGACGAAGTCCTTGAGGAACTCGTTGAACGAGTGCTGCTGGTCGTGGGCCGAGTCGTGGGCGGCCTGGGACTCGGCAGACAGGTCCCGGGTGATCATGTCGTTGCCCTTGCTCTCGACGTCCCCCTGGCTCGACAGGCGATCGGATGTCGCGCCCTGGCCCATCATGTCCATGCCGTCCATCTTGTTCTGCATGGTGCCGGCGGCGGTCTCTCCCCGGCCGTAGTTCGAGGCGTTCTGGGACTCCATGGTGGCGTCCAGCTCGTGCTCGACGTGGTGATGGAACTCCTCGTTGAGCTTCTTCGCCGCCCGGGTCCCGCTAAACAGCTTGCTGGTCAGGTCCCCCATCTGAGCGTCGCTCATGACCATGCCCTGCGCCATGTCCGCCTCGAGCCGATCCAGGTCCTCCGCCGTAATGAGGTTGCCGCGCTCGCCGTCGGCCCCTTGCCGCTTGGACGGCGGCGGGGGCAGCTCGAGCTGGGCCTCCTCGGTGACCGGGGGCGGCGGTGGCTCAGCGGCCTTGCGCTGGGCGATGCGGCGCTTGAGCTCTTGGCGACGGGCCTGGATCTTCCGCACTTCGCGGGCCATGTCGTCGAGCAGCCGAGCTCCCTCTTTGTCACCGCGCTCCAGCAAGGTCTCCTTCTCGGTCTGGATCGCGGCGAGCAGATCCTCGGCGGGGCTCAGGTCGTCAGCGACCTCGTCGGGGGCAGACCGACCGAGGTCGAACGTCAACCCAGCGCCCACGGTGACAAGCGCGAGGAGGAGCAGAGCGAGCAGCCACGGTCCCCCGCGACGCCAGGGAATAGGAAACAGTGGCGCGGCGGCGACCCCGGCCACCGACGCGGCGTCGATCCTCTGCAGCCGCGCGATGGACGTGTCCACGGCCGCGAACTCCAGAGCGGTGCTGATGCGGTCTTCGAGGCCAGCTCTCAGATCGAGCTCGTGGGCGGCCCGAGCGACCGGCAGCGGCCGCAGCCACCCGATGGCCGCAGCGATGGGGATGAGCAAGAGCGCCCAGGCCAGCGTGGGAAGATCGGCAGTGCTCAGCCCGCGGGCGACCTCGATGGCCACGGCAGCCCCAGCCATCGCCAAGAGCGCGAGGCCCAGCCCGACCATCGCTCCCGAGCCCGCGCGCGCACGCTTCCAGGCCCGCAACGCGCGGTGGGCGGCCTGGACGATGGGGTCGATGTTGGCGGGGTCGATGGTCATGGTAGGTCTGGCTCTCTCTCTAGCACCGCAACCATCACGCCTTGTGAAGGGATCGCAAGGCTCTGGTCACCTCTCATCGCAGGACGCGGTCCCGAGACGTAGAGTCACAGCAATGCACCGCTCCTCTTCCCAACACGGCCGCGTGACGCCGGCGGCCCTCCTGCTGGCGCTCGGGGTGGGCGTGCTCGGCTACGGGACCATCAAGTACGTGCCGCTGTACCGCGATTTTGCGCTGCTCAAGGCGACCGTCGCGGAGTCGGGGCAGCGGGCCATCTCCCTGCGTGACAAACCAGCCGCGCGCTCCTGGTTCAACCAGCAGATGCGCGAACTCGGGTTCGGCTGGCTCTCCGCCGACCAGCTCTATTGGCAGCCCGTGGACCGAGATCACCTGGACGTCGGGCTGCGCTACACGGTCAAGCTCGACCATGTCGTGGGCACCCAAGAGCTGGCGTTCTCGTGGTACTGCACCGCGACCGAAGACGGCTGCGCACCGTTCCGACCGAGCTTCTCCGAGTAGGCCGAGTATTCGGCGTGCGTGGAGCCCCAAGGGAAGGCGGCGCCGTCCCGTCCTTGGGTCGGCGCCGCCGTCTTGACCCTCTCGGAGGCTTGCCTTAGTTCGCCAGGGGCTTGCGCCGGCGGATCCCGATGGCTGCCAGCCCCATCAGGAGCAAGAAGCCGAGCCCCGGGTCGGTGTCGCCGCTCTGGGAGCAGCCCGCACCGTCATTCGCGTCGGGTCCGGCGAACTCGCCGACCGTGTCGTCGCCGTTCGGGTTCGTCACCGGGATGTCCGGGCCGTTGCCGACGCAGTCCTCGTCGGTCTCGCCGTCACCGTCGTTGTCGATGAGGTCGCCGCAGACCTCGGGCCCGCCGTCCGGGTCCACGCAGACATGCAGCTCGTCCCACGCCATCGAGGCGTAGCCGTCGATCATCATCACGAACACCCCGCAGGTGCCGCCCAGGTCCAGCTCTTCCACGGAGTTGTTCCCGAGGCCGCTGCTCGTGAACGTGTTGATGGTCTGCACGTTCACGTCGAACAGGATGACCTGCGCGGGGATCTCGTTGGCGTCCACGTCCAGGAACTTGATGCTGTGCACGCAGGTGCTCGAGCTGAACTCGACGATCCACCAGGTGTTCCCGTCGGTGCCCTTCTGCACGTTGTGCAGCTGGTACTCGTTGACGCCCGGGCTGCCGATGCCGCCGTCCACGCCAATGCCGGGGCCACCGAAGTCGGCGTTGGGAGTGCCGAAGTCCTCCTCGCCGGGCGTCGGGGCGTCCGCGTCCCAGGTGATGGAGGGCAGAGCGACGTTCAGGGCACCGTCCTCGTAGCGCTCAATCGTGATGCCCCAGTTCTGGTACGCGGTCGTCATGTCTTCGCCGGTGCCGAGGATCTCGCCCCAGGGATCGGCGTCGTTGTCGACGATCTGCGGGCACTGGTCGATGCAGTCCGGGATGCCGTCACCGTCGTTGTCGTAGCCGTTGTCGGCCGCGCCATCGCAGTCGGTGTCGATGTTGTCGCAGTACTCCGGCGCACCCTCGTAGATGGTCGGGTCACCGTCGTTGCAGTCACCATCGCAGGCCGGCATTCCGTCGCCGTCCCAGTCGTACTCGTCGGTCGGGATGACGCCGTCGCAGTCGTTGTCCAGGCCGTCACAGACCTCGGTGGCGCCGGGGTACGTCGTCGGGTCGAGGTCGTCGCAGTCGCCTTCGCAGACCGAGACTCCGTCACCGTCGTCGTCCTCTTCACCGTCGAGCATGAACCCGTCGCAGTTGTCGTCGATGCCGTTGCAGACCTCGGCGGCGCCGGGGTTGATGGCCGGGTCCGTGTCGTCGCAGTCGCCGTCACAGATGGTGTATCCGTCGGCGTCGTCGTCGGACGTCTGGTCGAGCAGACCGTCGCAGTCGTTGTCCACTCCGTCACAGACCTCGGCGGCGCCGGGGTAGATGTCGAAGTTGGTGTCGTCGCAGTCGCCGTCACAGGTGGTGTAGCCATCGGCGTCGGCGTCGAAGCCCTCGTCTACGTCACCGTCGCAGTCGTTGTCCGCGCCATCGCAGATCTCGGTCGCGCCGGGGTAGGCGGTGGCGTCGTCGTCGTCGCAGTCGCCGTCGCACACGAGGAAGCCGTCACCGTCGTCGTCCTCTTCGCCGTCGAGCATGAAGCCGTCGCAGTTGTCGTCGATGCCGTTGCAGACCTCAGACGCGGCGGGGTTGACGTCGAAGTTGGTGTCGTCGCAGTCGCCGTCGCAGACCGTGTAGCCGTCACCGTCGGCGTCGAAGCCCTCGTCGATGACCCCGTCACAGTTCTCGTCGTCGCCGTCGCAGATCTCGGTGTTGCCCGGGTACTGGTCGGCGTCGTTGTCGTCGCAGTCGCCGTCGCAGACGTTGACTCCGTCACCGTCGGCATCGAAGCCCTCGTCGATGAGTCCGTCGCAGTTCTCGTCGTCGCCGTCGCAGATCTCGGTGTTGCCCGGGTAGTTGGACGCGTCGTTGTCGTCGCAGTCGCCGTCGCAGACGTTGACTCCGTCGCCGTCCACGTCGAAGCCCTCGTCGATGGCGCCGTCGCAGTTCT
>Ga0222662_1000214_pt1 | contig 53341 bp, 38 predicted proteins | sample AntAcemetagen600_FD_179821 | JGI IMG/M metagenome (GOLD analysis project Ga0222662, IMG submission 179821) | Saline water microbial communities from Ace Lake, Antarctica - #600 | ecosystem: Environmental > Aquatic > Non-marine Saline and Alkaline > Saline | place: Antarctica: Ace Lake... | reverse complement strand
TAATTTTAGTTCAGCCTAAACCAAGGGGGCTTACTTTTAAAAAACTGATTGAAGACTTTAAAATTTAAGCTGAAAATGACTGTTTTCTATCTGTAAAGGGTTTTATCGGACAGTAGTGATTAACAATAGAAAAATTCTCGGTATCAATCCAGAACAGTCAATACAACTTCCTCAATTCGCGTACTATCTACTTGGCTGACTAAAAATTCAAATTTACCTACACGAATTAATTCGTTCAGTTCAGGAATACTTTGATGGTGCTCAATGATAAAACCGGCTAAGGTTTCATATCCATCCGATTCTGGTAAATCAAGATTGAATTCCTGGTTGATGTAGTCTATTTCCAATCGTGCTGATAGCCGGTATTGATTGTCGCCAAGTTTTTCCTCTGTTAAGTTCTCTTTATCGTGTTCGTCTTCAATGTCTCCGAAGATTTCCTCAATGATGTCTTCAACCGTAACCATTCCAGCAGTACCACCAAATTCGTTTAATACTACCGCCACACTTCGGTGTTGCTGTCCGAATAACTTCAAAAGGTCTTTCACTTTCGTGCTCTCGGGTACTAGACTTATTGGACGAATAATGGTTTTGATATTCTTCGGCTTTTGGAATAACTCCAACGCATGAACGTAGCCGATAATGTTGTCAATGTCATCGCGATAGATTAGGATTTTCGAGAACCCAGTTTCTACAAATCTGTTCCGTAAGACTTCAACATCTTCATTGATTTCCATGGCGGTGGTCTCCGTCCTCGGAATCATACATGTACGCACTTTAATATCGCTGAAACTCAAGGCATTCCTGAAGATTTGAATCTCGCTGTCAACAGATAACTCTTCGTCATTTTTGGTGAATTCATTCACGTATTCGTCCAAATCAGAACGTCCGAAGGTCATTTTTTCTTCGTTCAGTTTTACTTTGAAAAGCGCTGCAAGAATCTGCTTTGAAAAGCGGTCAATCACCCAAACTAGTGGGTAAAGCAACACATAGCAAACCTTGGCTGGAACTGCAAAAATGTCCAGCATTCGGTTCGGGTTTATGCGAAAGAAAGCCTTGGGAAGAAACTCTGCCGTAACCAAAATGAGTAGTGTTGATATAATGGTTTGAACTACCAGAATCACAGATTCACTATCGGTATAAATGGCAACCCAAGGTTCGAGAATTTTGGCCATGGTAATGCCGTAAACGACCAGCGCAATGTTGTTTCCAACGAGTAGCGTACTGATGAATCGAGAAGGTTGCTCTAGGAAACCTCCTATGATAGAAGCGGAAAGTTTTCCTTGCTTTTTGTCAACCTCAACCTTAAACCTGTTGGCTGAGACAAATGCGATTTCCATACCTGAGAAAAAGGCGGAAAGCACCAAGCAAACTAATATTGCAATGGTGTAGATCAATTGTTCGGATTTTCTTTTTCGGACTGCTCAAATTTGAGTCGCTGCCGTCTTCTGAAGGCGAAAAAAACGCCAGCAATAAGCGCACCTCCAAAGAACCATTTAGATGCATCCCAACCATGTTGGTTAAAGAAGTAGGCGCCTGCTACCACCGAAAAAATTCCGATGAGCAACCATGCCATTTCAAGAATCTTCAATACTCTCAGCATCTTTCAGGTTTATCGTTCCTTTTATCTTTTTGATTCGGTACTTGGTGAAATCCTGATTGGATTCTAAACCGTGACCAAAGATAACTTCATCTTCGGTAGTAATCTTTACAAACTCTTCGGTACGAATTTTTTCCGTTTTCTTTTCCCAAATAAGGTGTTCAGTATTCAAGGTTTCCCCTTTTGCATTCACTACAATTACATTTTCTTTAGCCTCCATAATGTCGGAGTTTTCGTAGCTGATGGCGTAGTTTGAGCGCAACTCAGATTCCACTTCGCCCAGATTATTGAAAAACCGAACGTAAACACCATTCGTCATTTCTAGGTATGGATCTTCTCCAAGAAAACGCTCTAAATGCTTTGCTTCCAAGATTACCTTGAGAATAGCGGAATCGGAATAGATAATTTGAATGTCATCTGCCACAGAAATGGGAAGTACTTCTGTATCAATTATGGCGTTTACTTCTTCCATGTCGTTGACGCAACCACTAAAAACAAGCACAAAAAGAAAAAGGCAAGAGAACAAACGTCCTCTCACCTTTTTATCTTCAACTATTTTAGAGTTAGTCTGCAAACCGTGCTGTGGTTTCAACACCAATCCAGCCACCAACGGTTACTTTGGCTCCACCTTCAAGACCAATGAAGAAACAATCTTTTTTAATCGGATAATACTGCTTCGCCTTGGCAATTTTGGCGTTGGCTGCATCACCCAAACTAGCATCAGTAGACCGTGCTTTAATGTACATGTCCTCAGCAGCCCAAATGCCATATTTCTGGTTGCAATCATTGTCTCCACAACTTACTGCTGTACCTAAATAAAGGTCGCCAATGTAGATGTACGGCTCGCCCCAACCAGAACGTAAACCAGCGGCTTCCTGTGCTTTTGCACGAGCAGAATCATATCTTTTTTGAGACCCATAAACCTTAGCCAACTTTAGAAGCTTCTCGGCTTTTTCGTTCTTGTCCGTTTCTAACTTGATAGACTCTTCTAAATACTTTGTCGATTCTGCATCCTTACCTTTTTTACCGTAACCTTCGTACAGTCCGTACGCAGCAGCAGCAGATGGCGTTAGCTTGTAAGAAAGCTCTGAGCATTTAAGGTAAAGATCGTTGCCTGTCCAACTTCGCTTTGTCATCATCGTGATAATCTTATTCAGCAGCTCTGTATCTTCAGGTGCAGCTTCAACCTTTGGAGCCATCATCTCCACGTACTGCTCTTCCTTGGCAATTCGTTCAAAGTTTTGGTCAATGATGCTCAGCGCCTGATTGATTTTTTTCAAGTCTGTATTGTCATCTTCTGTTGCATCAGCTGGAATTTTTTTAAGCTGAGCATTTAGGATGGTTGAAACCTCATCATATAAATCATACATCACATCTATTTCCAATTGTTTGTCAACCAAACGCTTCATTCCTGCCAAATAGAGTTTCATCAATACATACGGATCCGTTTCTAGCTTATCCGCCTTCATCGATTCGGTCATGGTATTGTATGCATCGGTAAAGTCTTCTCCAGCATAATCGTACATATCCATTCCCTTACGTCCCAAGACGTATCCTTTGTCTTCTGGGTAAAGCTCAACACGCTTGTCATAAACCATCCAAAGCGTATCCAAGTAAGCATTTTTCAATGCGGTATCGGCTTCGTTTTTCTTTACAAAGTGTTCGATAATTGTTGGGCCATTGATAACGATATTCTTAGTTGCCATAGGGCAATTGAAGAACGACCACCTCCAACCTGGAAGTGCATCTGCGTAGTTCTTTTGCTTATAATATTCTCGGTATAGCGAAACGCTTTCCTTGCATTTGTCAGGATCTGAACCGAATTTATCGTCCTCCTGAGCAAAACTGTTCATCGTTCCCATCAACACCAGTTGCACAAGAACTAGCATCGAGATGTTGGTAAGTGTAAAACTGCTCTTTTTCATAATCATTCGTATTTGCGTTTTATAAACCATCTATCGTTTAAAGTAAAACCGAGTTTAAAGTTCCAGTAGTTTTCCAGTAGTAGCGATCTGTCTGTTGTTCCCCGCTGTCCCCATTCCACAGCCAAGTTGACCATGCTTTGAAGAAACTTGTCTCCACCTGCTCGACTTTTTCTAAGTGGGAAACCAAAACCAAGAGTTATGCCATATTCTGGAAGTTGGAAGCCGTTAATCTTATATTGACTCATAGCATAGTACCCTCCAAGACGATAGTGCATCCTTCCGAAATAGGCACCAAAGCCTCTTTTCGTTTCATCAACCGAAGGCTTAAATTCAATACCTACCGAAGTCCTCCAAGCATCAGCTAGCGAATCGTTCTTTCCGTTTACGTCTCGGTAACCGCTCCAAAGTTCTTGTGAATGCTCAACTCCGAAAAGCCATTTTTTACCTTTTTTCCAAGTAACACCAAAGCCGTATTTCCATGGCATGGTGATGTGACCTCCTTTTATCTCATTGAATAAAATGGTGTCTCTGAAAAGGTCTTCACCAAAGGTTGTTAGTGTGTATGTTCTGCCCAGTGTTGTGCTGTTTGCTCGAACCTGCATTGGGTGTGCAAATGTGTTTCCGAAAGTCAGCGTGTGCTTCCCGCCTTTTAGTGCGAGTGAGTACTGCAAACCGTAATCCACATAAAAACCCCCAACATCTGTGAATCGCTCGGATTTAACGTTGAAGTAGTTCTCTTCATCAAACTCTAAACGTTGGATACGGTTCATTCTTCCAAATAAATAGGAAGCATTAATTCCAATAGAGAAGTTTTGGAAAGGGGATAATCCCATTCCTATAAAGAATTGGTTTACGCCACCATTTCCTTCAAACTGGTATGCGTACTTGAAATCTGTATCTCCTCCAAACGTTCCTGTCTGATCAATTCTAGAATCGGTTGCAGTGTAGTTTACGCTACTGAATTCGCGAAGACCAAATGCACCACCCCAAAGAATTCGTTTTTGGATAGAGGGAATCCATGGTCGTTTGCCATTTTCATCCAACGAGTCTGACCTGGTTCTTACTCTTACTTGAAGAACAGGAAAACCGAACGCGAAATAAGAAAGGTTTGCACGGTTTACATCCTGCGATTCTGTACTGGATGAAATGGTTGCGAAGTTTCCGTAAAGACCAATATCAAATGCCGTAAAACCTATTGATGTATAGGATGCAGGGTTAAGGAAATTTACCAAATATGGAATGCTGTCTTCTCGCATGGCAATGCTCATTCCACCCACTCCAGCAGAACGCACATTGGCGCCATTGTTCAGGTTTCCAAGCCCATAGCGCGCATAAGGCGAGTTGTTAGCAGGTTGTGCGAACGAAAAAAATGCCCACCCGCTTAGGAGGATGAACATCAGCGACAGCAAAGGCCGTCTAAGTGTTGTGTAGGTGAATTTCATTTATGCCTCGCAGGACGAGCAACAGATCCGCAAAGATGTGAGTTTTAAGGTCATTAACAAAAAAGGGTAAATCGCCACCAGTTCCAACGGTTTTTAAGTTGGGGTGTAACGTTTGCATTGTGGCGATCATTGCCTGAATTTCAAATAACATTCCTTGCTGAACGCCCAATCTCAGCGCTTCGTTGGTTGAATGACCTATTGGCCCAGCCGTTTTCTCGGGTTTTAACGCAGGTAGTTTAGATGTATAACTGTTGAGCGAAGCAAAGCGCATCTCTAACCCAGGAGAAATATTGCCTCCTTGGTATTCGCTATTAGCTGTGATAAACTCATATTTGATACATGTTCCAATATCAATTGATAGAACTGGATTTTCCGGGAAAAGACTTTTTGCACCAATAGCGGCACAAAGCCGATCTATTCCTAAAGTTTTAGGTGTGGAGTAGTTATTTGCAATAGGAATCGGTGTAGACGAATCAATCAGCATGGCGTTTTTCTCATTACAAAATGCGAGAAACTCAGCGTTTAATTTGACCACTGTAGAAATTGTAATGTCATTAGTGGAATGAAATGACATTAAACCTTTAAGTTGATTTACGTCCGATTCGGGTGTCATTCCTGACTCAACAACTTTCTGGCCGTCAAATCGTGCCCATTTTATACGGGAGTTTCCAATGTCAATGGCCAAATTCATAGATGTGTAAAAGTAGCCAGTCAATTTGGTAAAAATCTATGTAGGCTGAAATGGAAATATTTTTACATTTGCAGCCCTCAAAAGAGGTACCATAGCTCAGTTGGTAGAGCAACGGACTGAAAATCCGTGTGTCGCTGGTTCGACCCCAGCTGGTACCACCTTCAAAGCCCCGCAATTGCGGGGCTTTGTTTTTCGCAGCCCTTCGGTAATTTAGCATGGTGAGCAAAACACCTCCCATAGTACCTGACGATTCGACTTTATTCGAGAAAATTCAGCAAGACCGAGCATTACTTCAATCGGTCTTTAACCGGATTCCTGGAATGATTTACATCCACGATTTGGTGAATGATGTCAATCTTTATCGCTCATCCACGCTTAAGACGCTACTTGGCATAGATGAAACCATAGAGATGGCAAGTGGGCAAAAAATACGTTCGCTCATTCATCAAGATGATATTGGTGAGTTTAAACAGGCAGCGAAGCAACTCCAAAATGTCAAGGAGAATGAATGTGTTGGTTTCAGCTATCGAATGCGGCACCGTAATGGTAAATGGCTTTGGTTTAGGAGCGAAGAATATGTTTACGATAGGAATGCGGAGGGCAAACCAACTAAGTGTTTGGGATATGCTACAGATTTAACGAGTACCGTTGAGCAGCAAGAAGAACTTGACAGACTTAATAAATACAATGAGTTTCTGCTTAGTGCAGCTCAAATACTTTCACAAGCAGACAGGAAGTACCAAGTAGCCTTAGAGGAATTAGCCGAAAACGTATCTCTTTATTTTGGAGTGGTTTGCGATATATCTATCCTCAATCAAGAAACAGGCTTAATTCGTCCAGAAGCGATTTATCATCCAAACAAAGAAATACGGGATATCATACTAAAGCTTTTTGAAGAGCGCACGGTTAAGAGAGGAGAGGGGCTTGTAGGATCGGTAATTGAAACAGGCAAGGAGATTCTTTTCAATAAAGTGCCTGAAGAAATGCGTGTTGGACCTCGTTCTGTTGATAAGCGGATTGTACCTATTAGCATGTTGTATGTTCCGTTGCACGGAACTAAGGGTGTTTTAGGCTCATTAAACGTTACCCGTCTTGAAGGACAAAAGCGTTTTTCAGCGTTGCAGCTTGATAGAATAAGGCGGCTTGGCGACTACGTTTCGTTATTCGTTGAGAATGGTTTGCTAAAAGAAAGGGAAGCGATTGAAATGGAGCGTAGGAGGTCTGGGGAAGAGCAATTGGAACAAGAGAAAACCTGGGCTGAATTTAAACTTAAAACATCTAGGGTTCTCGCAGATGTTAATTCCAATCTTGAAGAAGCCTTACAGGAGTTTGCGAAACAAGTAGCCTCATTTTTTGATGTTGTTTGTGATATTCAGTTGGTTGAGGAGGAAACACAAAAAATCATTCCAGTTGCAATCCATCATAAAGACAAGATTATATGTGTGAAAATTAAAGAGCTTTTTAGTAAATCCAGTTTTAAGATTGGAGAGGGTATGATTGGCAAGGTGATAGCCAGTGGGGAAGAGTTGTTTGTACCAAGACTATCAGATGAAATTTTGAAGAAAACGAAAGATCAGCAAGTAGACTTAGAGATATTACCATCGTCATTTTGTTACGCCCCACTTCGAGGCCATTACAGCGTACTTGGAACTTTGAATTTGACCCGATTACATAATCAAAACCCGTTGGTGGAAGAAGATGTGATTCAGATTCGTGATTTGGCAAATCATGCATCAAGTTTTATCGAAAACCGCATTTTGCAGAAGACGCAGCAGCGCGAGATTCAGCTTAGAACTAGGGCTGAACAAAAGTTAGAAAAGAGCACGAAGGTTTTAGCGCAAATTGAAGCTGAAACGCGCATGATTCTTAACGCGATTCCAATTTATATTTCTCGTATATCTAAGGATTTGAGGTATTTATTCTTCAATGAAGCATATAGAAATAGGGGAATAGATCCTGTTAGCTCAGAGGGAAAAAATGTTGCGGATGTAGTTGGTCAAGATGTACTAGATGAACTCATGGTTTATGTAAATGATGTTCTCAAGGGCAATCTTGTGAACTACGAATACGAGAGCACCATGAGCGATGGTGCGCATTGTTATTTTAACGTAGTACTTGCTCCAGAGCTCTCTGTAAATGGCTCTGTTGTAGGCTTTTATTCCTGCTCAACAGACATGACCACCAAGGTTTTAGCCGAACGGGAGGCCAAACTGACTCAAGGTCGGTTCGAATCACTTTCATTGAATTCAGGAGACGCCTTTTTCTTTCATGATGTGGCGCAGAATATTTTGGACGTGAATCAAGTAGCTACAGATATGCTTGGATACTCGCGTGATGAGTTGCTGACAATGAAAGCTCATCAAATTGATCCAGTCTGGAAAGGGGATTTGTATCAGCGTTTCCTAGAAAATCTAGAAATTAACTTGCCGCAGACCTTAGATACCACTGTTATTCGAAAAGATGGCGCAGATGTACCAGTTGAGGTTCGTTTTGTGAAAAGAGTGGAAGGCGGACAAACCTACATTCAGTCGCTGATGCGCGATAGAACAGAGAAAAAAGGGCAGGAAGAGAAGTTAAGGCATTCAGAGGAAAGAATGAGGCTTATTTTTGAGAATGTGGAGGATATTATCAGCGTACATGACGAAGAAGGCATTTTTGAATCTATTAATAAAACATCGCAAGGCAACACAGAGGCTGATGTGATTGGAACTTCTTTGTATGCTATGTATGATGAAAAAAAAGCTGAGGAAGTCCGCATTAAGTACGAAAAGCTTAAAAAAACGGGTGAGTCTTTCATACTGGAACAATCATACACGGGACCAGATGGAAGTACAATTTTGTACTGGGCAAAGTTCTTAGCCATATTTCATGATGAAAAGTTTTTCAAAGCAATTGTCATTGTCAGAGATATAACCTTAGAAAGAAACAGAGAACAATCAGTGATGAATGCAGTACTAAGCGGCCAAGAACAGGAACGGAAACGTCTTGGTGCCGAGTTGCATGATGGAATTGGTCAAGTGCTTTCTGCTATTGCACTCCAAGTTTCTCAAATTCGGGAAGAGGTTCTGGAAGATGATGTAGAAAGTATTACATCTGATTTAAGCAGTTTAAACGATAACCTTCAGGAGGCGATAAGGGAAGTCAGAAATATTTCTCACGACCTTATGCCAGAGGTATTGGAGAGTTTTGGATTAAAAGAGGCGATTAACCAAATATGTATTAACCTGCATGATAGGTCTGGAATTAACGTGATGTTTGATCATGTAGACCTCGAAGAAAGGTATAGCCAACAAGTTGAAGTAAATCTTTATCGAGTTGCACAGGAGCTGCTTAATAACATACTCAAACACGCTTCATGTAGTAAGGTGTTTGTAAGCCTAATGGACCATGGTGATTCAGTGAGTCTTACAATTGAAGATGATGGAGTCGGCTTTGACATTGAAGCATCTTCCAGCGGTATTGGTTTAAGTAACGTTATTTCAAGAATCAATTCAATTAGTGGTCAAATAGACATAGAGAGTTCGGAAAATTCGGGCACACTTGTTAATATTGATGTACCAAAGAGACACGAATGAACAAAGTTAAATTGCTAGTGGTCGATGACCATCCTATGCTACGCGGAGGAGTTGTTTCTCTTCTTGAGAAAGCAGAAAACATAGAGGTAACATGCGAAGCTGCTAATGGCAAAGAGGCCATTGCATGCATAGAAAGGGGGAGGCCGGATGTTGTCTTGATGGACATCAATATGGATGGAAAACTAGATGTCACAACTACTGAAATCATCAAAGAAAGGTGGCCAGATGTAAAAGTTCTGGCGTTCTCGATGCATGAAGAAGTGCAGGTAATCAGACGTATGTTAAAGGCAGGGGCTTCAGGATATATTCTTAAGAATGCGGCTCACCAAGAAGTCTTACGCGCCATTGAAACAGTAATGGAAGGCGGGAACTATTACGGACAGGAGGTGTTAAATATCATGATCCAATCCATTAGTTCAGATGGAGATGCAGAGCATGAGATGGTTTTAAGCAATAGGGAGAAGGAAGTGCTGCATTTTGTAGCTAAGGAATTCACGAATCAAGAAATTTCAGAGAAGATTAATATCAGTGTGAGAACGGTGGAAACCCACAAGCGGAACCTCATTAAGAAATTGAGAGTTAAGAATGTGGTTGGACTGGCTCGGTTTGCGCTAGAGCAAGGTCAATTGCTTGACATTCGGTAATGTCTGGTCTTCTCGGAAAACAATCTTTTAAAGCGCCCAAAGGGGTTCTTATTTATCTGCTGGGGTTTTATGTGCTCATGCAATTTGTTTGGTGGGCATATATGTTGGTCAATCTCAATGCAGAGATTTATACGCTAAAGCGCGAAATGCTAGTCCTCTCCGAATTGGTTGTCCCCGAACAGTTTATACAAAAAGGAGAGCTTGATGAAAAATTGACCTTACGCATTTGGATGGTATTGGGTGAAGGAGCAGTTTTCGTTTTCATTTTGCTCCTAGGTTTTTGGGCGGTCCGCAGAAGCGTTGCTAAACAACTTGATGTAGCAGAACAGCAGAAAAACTTTCTTCTTTCCATTACACATGAGCTAAAATCGCCCCTTGCAGCCATTAAACTTCAGCTTCAAACACTCCACACCAGAAATATTCCTGAGGAGAAGCGGAAACAATTATACGTGAGAGCCCTTGGAGATACCGACAGGCTGGAAAGTCTAGTCGAAAACCTACTACTTGTAAATAGAGTGGAGTCTGGAGGACTTCCTTTGGATAAGGAGAAAATGAATATTTCTAAATTCTTACAGCAGCTAGCTGAAGGAACTTATGCCAAGCAATTGGAAGAAAAACAACTGAGTTTAATTGTTGATTCGGATATTGAATCAAGTATCGATAAAATGGCTTTTCATAGTATCGTAATCAACTTGGTTGACAATGCCGTTAAGTACGGTGGAAGCGGAGCCATTACCGTAAAACTGAGTTTAGTGGACAATGATGAAATCGAATTTTCTGTTTCAGACAATGGAGAAGGAATCCCGAATAGCGAAAAGAAAAAAATTTTTGAGCGCTTTTATCGTAGAGGAAATGAGGACGTTCGACAAACTAAAGGAACGGGCATCGGACTTTATTTAGTAAGCCTTTTGGTTGAAAGACATGGCGGGTCAATTGCGGTCTCGGACAACAAGCCCAATGGCGCAAAATTCCTTGTCAAATTGCCGAGAGTTGAATCATAAACTTTCAGCGTTTCAATATTTAGTTTCCTTTGCACCTTTGAAAATCAAATCCAAACACTACATATGAAGAACCTTGTAATTGTTGAGTCACCAGCTAAAGCAAAGACCATAGAGGGTTTTCTTGGGAAGGATTTCACGGTTAAATCCAGTTTTGGACACATCCGCGATTTGCCTTCAAAGAAGCTTTCCGTTGACGTTGAAAACAATTATGCACCTGATTATGTGATTCCGAAAGACAAGGAAAGTGTAGTAAAGGAGTTAATTAAGTTGAGTAAATCGGCAGATTTGGTTTGGTTGGCTTCGGATGAGGACCGCGAGGGAGAAGCTATTTCTTGGCACTTGAAAGAAGCACTCGGGTTGAAAGAGGAGAAAACGAGAAGAATCGTTTTTCACGAAATCACTAAATCGGCTATTCTGAATGCGGTAGAAAATCCGCGCACTATTAATACTGACTTGGTAAATGCTCAGCAAGCGCGAAGAATTCTTGACCGCTTGGTAGGGTATGAACTTTCGCCTGTGCTTTGGAAAAAGGTGAAGCCAAATCTTTCAGCAGGAAGAGTTCAGTCAGTTTCTGTTCGGATAATTGTAGAGCGCGAACGCCAGATAGAGAGCTTTCAGCCGAATTCGGCTTTCAGAGTTTTGGCCTACTTCAATGTGGATGGAATGGAGGTTCGTGCTGAGCTCAGTAAACGTTTCGATACAATTGAAGAAACGCGAGCGTTTATAGCTGGCTGCGAAAATGCTTCATTTTCTGTAGCAGATCTTCAGAAAAAACCAGCAAAACGAACTCCAGCTGCCCCTTTTACAACCTCAACATTACAGCAAGAAGCAAGTCGTAAACTCGGTTTCGGTGTTACCAGAACCATGCGCGTTGCTCAGGATTTGTACGAGCAGGGAAGTATTACCTACATGAGAACAGATAGCGTGAATCTATCTGATCTTGCTCTAAACGCTGCCAAGGATGAGATTGTAAAACTTTATGGCGCAGAATACGCCAAAACGCGGAAGTACAGTTCTAAATCAAAGGGTGCACAAGAAGCTCACGAAGCTATCCGCCCTACGTACATGGATAAGAAAGAAGTAAAGGGCGATGCAGCACAACAGCGTCTTTACGATATGATTTGGAAACGAACCATTGCTTCGCAAATGGAAGATGCCAAATTGGAGCGGACCACCGTTAATGTTAGTGTATCTAGTTCTGAGATAGGATTTGTTGCTCAAGGTGAAGTCATCGTTTTTGAAGGTTTCTTGAAAGCGTACCTCGAAGGAACGGATGACGAAACGGAAGACACAAAAGGAATGCTTCCGAATATGACTGTTGGTCAGGATTTGGATGCTGCAAAAGTGGAAGGAATTGAGCGTTTTAGCCAGCCACCAGCACGTTACACCGAGGCAAGTTTGGTGAAGAAGTTGGAGGAGTTAGGTATTGGCCGACCATCAACTTACGCACCAACCATCAACACCATTATTAGTAGAAATTATGTGGTGAAGGAGGGAAAAGAAGGTGTTGAGCGTGAGTATGGCTACATCCTTTTAGATTCAAATGGAATAAAAGAAGAAGTTAAAACGGAGATTACAGGAGCGGAAAAGGTCAAGTTATTCCCTACAGATATTGGTAAAGTTGTTACTGACTTTCTTGTCGAGAATTTCACGGAAATTCTTGATTACAATTTCACCGCTCAGGTAGAAAAAGAGTTTGATGAGATTGCGGATGGTCAGAAAGAATGGACTTCCATGATTGATGCTTTTTACAAGCCGTTTCACAAAACCACGGTTCATACTGCGGAGAATGCCAAAAAGGCAACAGGCGAAAGATTGCTTGGCGTTGACCCTAAATCTGGCAGAAACGTTTATTCGCGCCTGGGGCGGTTCGGCCCAATGGTTCAAATTGGTGAAGCTGAAAACGAGGAAAAACCAAAGTTTGCCAGTATTCCAGCTGGAAAACGAATGGAAGAAGTGACACTGGAAGAAGCGTTGGAGCTTTTCAAACTTCCACGTGAAGTGGGAGAATTTGAAGGTGAAAAGCTCACCATCGGTATTGGAAAATACGGTCCGTATGTGCGTCATGGAAAGTCGTATGTGTCTATTGGCGAACTCGACCCGATGACCATTACTAAAGAGGAATCAATAACGCTTATTGAGGACAAGAGAGATGAGCTCAAAAAGATGATGATTAGTGAGTTTAAGGATGGTGAAGATGTTGTGCAGGTAAAAAATGGTCGATATGGACCTTACATAGCTGTCGGCAAAAAAAATTATCGCATCCCGAAAGAAACAGAACCGGAATCGCTGACCTTAGCAGACTGTAAAGAACTTATTGCGAAAGCACCCGCTAAACCGAAGCGAGGCGCTGTCCGAAAGAAAAAATAATGGTCTCTGATATCGCCCTATTCTTCGAGCCGATTACTTCAGATTTACTTGAACTGAATGCTGAAGGAACACTAGGGAGTCGTATCCAAACATTCTCTAATGAGGCTGGGTTTCCTCAGGTCGGAAAAGGGTCGGTTGTGTTGTTTGGAGTTTCGGAAGACAGAAGAAGCGATTGCAAAGGAAGTTCTGAAGGTCTTTTGGCCATCCGCCAGGAACTTTATCAACTTAAAGACCATTTTGGAGCGCTGCCAATTCTCGATTTGGGGAATATTAGTCCAGGAGAAACAGTGGAAGACACGTATTATGCTGTTTCCAATTCTGTAGCGGCCATAATTAAGCAAGGCGGAATTGCGGTTATTCTTGGTGGAGGTCAAGACTTAACGTATGCGAATTATCTAGCCTACGAAAAGCTAGAACAAGTCGTCAATCTTGTGTGTGTTGATTCAAGATTTGACCTTGGAGATGTAAATGATAATCTGAATGCTAATAGATATTTGCAGAAAATCATTCTTCATCAGCCTAATGTGCTGTTCAACTTCAGCAATTTGGCTTACCAAACACATCATGTGTTGCCAAATGAAGTAGAGTTGATGAAAAAACTGTATTTCGATGTCTATCGCTTAGGAGAAGTACAGAATAATATCGAAGATGTAGAGCCGATTGTTCGGAATGCAGATGCTGTGTCCATTGATATGAGTAGTATACGGAAATCAGACTTTCCTGCTAATTATCGGAATGAACCGAATGGATTATATGGCGAACAAGCATGTGCCATTGCACGATACGCTGGGTTGAGCGATAAACTATCATCAATCGGCTTGTATGATTCACTTTCCTCAGCAGACAATGGGCAGTCAGCAAAGCTTGTAGCACAAATACTTTGGTATTTTCTTTCTGGTGTAACGAGTAGAAAGCAAGATTACCCGTTTGCTGATAAGGATCAGTATTTGAAATATACGGTCTCAATTGAGGACGGGCAATACGACATCATCTTTTATAAAAGTCAGCGCAGTGATCGTTGGTGGATGGAAGTGCCGTATCCGTCAAAACGAGGTGAAAAGTACTATCGTCATTTCATGGTTCCGTGCAATTATGTCGATTATCAGCGAGCATGTGAAGATCAAATTCCGGATCGTTGGTGGCAAACTTTTCAGAAACTTGGTTAACGATGAATCCCAATATGATAGATATTTGAGATGGTTTTTAGTCGATAAATTGATTTAACAACTTGATGTTGATAGAAATATTTCTTTACTTAGCGGCTTCTTGAAAAAGGAATGTCTCCGATCGGGAAAAAAGGAAAAAAGGAAATCGAAGAATTAGATATGAAAAAGATTTTTACTGCAATTGCATGTGTAACATTTTTATTCTTGGGAACAGCGGTTCATGCTCAGCAAGATCCGCAATTCACAATGAATATGTTTAATAGGCTGTATGCCAATCCAGGTTATGCTGGTAGTAACAACGGAATTTGCGCCAATGTTTTGCATCGGCAACAATGGGTTGGTTTTGAAGGTCGTCCAGTAACAACAATGGCCAACGTTGACGCAACGGTTAAGGCATTACATGGCGGTGTTGGTATTTCTATTCTTTCAGATGGGCTGGGCGCTCAGTACTCTGGTGGAGTGAATCTCTCTTACGCTTTCCGTTTGGATCTCGGGCCTGGAACGCTGGGTATTGGTGTTGAGGGTGGTGTATTATTCAATACGTTGCATGGAGAGGATTTAGTGGCAATTCAGGCGGGTGATCCTGAAATTCTTGGGTTGGGAACTGCTAATGGTATGGCCCCAGATCTTGGCTTTGGTATTTACTATCACACAGATAAGTTGTATGCGGGTATTTCTGCAAAACATTTGATTAGTCCAAAGATAGATTTTGAATTTGACGGAAGTAGTACTTATACTGTAGCTCGCCATTATTATGCCATGGCAGGTTATACTTGGGATATTGACCCAGTATGGTCTTTGAGTCCGTCAGTGTTCTTAAAGACAGATGCTGCTTCAACTCAATTCGATATTAATGTTCGTGCCCTTTGGAAAAATATGGTTTGGGCAGGCGTGTCTTACCGAATTGACGATGCCGTAGGGATTATGGCTGGAGTTAATATCAAAAGCTTTAGAGTTGGATATTCATATGATGTAACCACTTCGGGGATAAATAACTACAGTAGTGGTAGTCATGAAATTATGTTAGGTTACTGCTATAAGTTGCAGTCTCCAATTTCAAATCAGCGTTACCGAAACGTTCGATTCCTGTAGAACAGCAACATTTTTTGCAACATTTGAAAAAAAGTTTCGTTCAAGCATGGCTAATACCTAGTCTAAGGTATGAGTTAGGGAAAAGTTTAGGGGGATGTCAATTAAGAAACAGTTTAGTCAAACTATGTTAACCATTATGGTAAGCGGAATACCTATGCTTGCTATGTCAAAAATAAGTACCATGAAAAAACTGCTTTTTCTAAGTGTGTTGGCGGCTGCTCTAAGTAGCCTCAGTAGTTGTGGTAATTACGGCAGAGGTCAGTTAACTGGCGTACAGGGACGAGAGGAATGGTATATGGATGATCCATATGGTATGCTTTACATTCCTATGGGTAGTTACAATATGGGTCCGAGTGATCAGGATGTTCCTTATGCTGTCACTTCAAAGGCAAAAACAGTTTCGATTCAGGCGTTTTACATGGATGAGACTGAGATTACTAATAATGAATATCGACAATTCGTGCATTGGGTACGAGATTCAATTGCTCACTTGTTAATTGGTGAGGATCACCTTTTGGAGGAAGGTGAGTATGGTGAACGTATCAACTGGGATGAGTATGTCGAGTATGATGATGAGGAATACATGGAGATTCTGGAAGAAATGTATCTCCCGGAGCATGAGCGTTTCTATCGCAGAAGAGAGTTGGATACTCGGAAATTGAACTTCGAGTATTTTTGGATTGATTTGAAAGAAGCGGCACGTAAGGAAAACCGTGAACAGGGAATGAAGGATCGTTCTGTGTTTATCAAACGGGATATTATCAATGTGTATCCAGATACATTGGCTTGGATTCATGATTTCACCTATTCGTTTAACGAGCCAATGACTAACATGTATTTCTGGCATCCGGCTTTCGATGATTACCCAGTTGTAGGAGTTACTTGGAAACAAGCTAGAGCATTTTGTATTTGGAGAACACAATTGTTAAACAGTTGGTTAGCACACAATGATGAAACTTTTGTCCAAGATTTTAGATTGCCTTCCGAATCTGAGTGGGAGTATGCGTCTAGGGGTGGTTTGGACTTGTCTCCTTATCCATGGGGAGGTCTTTACATAAGGAATAGTCGTGGTTGCTTCTTAGCCAATTACAAACCACTTAGAGGTAACTATGTAGCTGATGGTGGTTTTCATTCTGTGAAAGTTTACAGATACGCACCCAACGATTATGGATTGTACTGTATGGCTGGTAACGTAGCAGAGTGGACAAAGAACGCATATGACGAAAGTGCATTCAGTTTTACACACGATCTTAATCCAGATTATTTCTATGAAGCAAAGGATTCAGACCCTCCATCATTGAAAAGAAAAGTTATTCGTGGTGGTTCATGGAAGGATATAGGTTATTATCTCCAAACTGGAACACGTACGTACGAATATCAAGATACTGCTAAGTGCTATGTCGGATTTAGAACAGTAATGACATTCCTAGGTCGGGATAAAGCAGATTTTTAGAGAAAGAAAACCAAACAATAATTAAATATTAACCTAATCATTTAAGAGTCATGCAGGGGAAAAAGTGGAAAAGTTTCATGGCGAAGTTATACGGCTTCGGAGCAGCAGTAGTAATTATTGGAGCAATGTTTAAGATTCAGCACTGGGCAGGAGCAGGACCAATGCTTGTGGTTGGACTTACTACGGAAGCTGTTATTTTCTTTTTCTCAGCTTTTGAAAAACCGCATGAGGATCCAGACTGGAGTCTGGTTTATCCAGAATTAGCTGGTATTCCTGGCGAAGGTGATGGTGGTAAAGGTCAAACTGGACTTTCCGCATCGCAAGAACTAGATCATCTATTGGAAGATGCCAAAATCGGTCCAGAGCTTATAGAAAGTCTCGGAAATAATTTACGGTCACTTGGAGATAACGTATCCAAAATGAGCGACATCACAGATGCTTCAGTTGCCACAGAAGAATATGTTGGTAATGTGAGAAGAGCATCTAGTTCTGTAGGAAACCTTACTGAAGTTTACGAAAAGGCTTCTGCTTCCATTGGAGCTTTGGTAATTGATGGAGAAGGTGTTGATTTCGGTTCTGAAATGAAGAAAATGGGAGAGAACATCTCTCAGTTAAACACTCAATATGCCCAGCAGCTTGCAGGAACCAAGCAATTCTTGGAAACTTCTGATGAATTGTACGGAGGAATGAACGAACTCATGGGCACGCTTAATGAGTCGGTAGGTGATGCGAAGAAGTACAAAGAAGAAGTTTCTCAACTTGCACAGAACATCAGTTCCCTTAATACTGTATATGGAAATATGTTGTCTGCGATGAATCGACCACAGGGTTAATTCGGAATTTTAAATCTTACATTAATAACTGAATTGATTTAAAATGTCAGGAGGAAAAGAAACCCCAAGGCAGAAAATGATTGGCATGATGTACTTAGTACTCACCGCTCTGTTGGCGCTGAATGTATCTAAGGAAATCCTGAACTCATTTATTCTGATAAACGATAGTCTGATTGTTACAAATAAGAACTTCGAAAGCAAGAACGAATCACAGTACGATGCTTTCAAGGCAGCGCTGTTAAACGATCAGAAGAAGGTTAAGGTGTGGTACGATATGGCGATTGATGTGCGGAATTCATCCGAAGGTGTGGTTGACCATATTGAAGAGCTTAAACAATACCTTATTATGCGAACGGACAAGTTGGATTCTAACGAAACTAACGCGTTGCTGGAAAAGGTCAAGAATGCATCGAACGAAGTTGAACGTGCAGCTGCTCAGGTGGTGGTAGATTCTATCTTTTCTTTGAGCAATGTGTCTTCTAAGGATAATTACGACACTCCAACAAATATTATGATTGGGGGTGAGGAAGGAAAACTCAAAGAAGGGCCACATACAGCAAGTGAGTTGGTGCAAAAAATGAATGCTTTCCGCGATAATTTGATTAGCAAGGTGGATCCTAAGAAGGGTCAAAGTATTATTGATGCACTTGCCACCAATTTTGATACAGAAGTTAGGTTGAAAATCAGTAATTCGGAGTCTGAAGCATGGCCGCTTGCCAACTTCTATCACATTCCGCTTGCCGCTGTTATAACCAACTTGACGAAAATTCAAACGGATGTGCGTAATGCAGAATCGGATGTTGTAAAGTATTTGTTCCGTGAAGTGGATGCAAGTGACTTTAAGTTCGATACTCTAGCAGCAAAGATTATCGCTCCAAATCTGGTGTTTTTTGGTGATGACTATAAAGCGGAGATTTTTGTTGCTGCGTTTAGTACTACACAAAACCCGCAAGTTCAAATTGGTAAGGTTGATACTACAGTAAACGAGATTGTTGGTCCTATTGATACATCGTCTGTAAAGGTTGATCGCGGTGTTGGTAATTATGTAGTTAAAGCATCACGTGAAGGACTTCAAAAGTATTCGGGTATTATCAAGGTAAAAGCACCTTCAGGTCAGTTTTTGAAGTACCCTTTTGCTGGTGAATATATGGTGATGAAATCTGGTGTGGTAGTTTCTCCTACAAAGATGAACGTGCTATACAGAGGTGTGAAGAACCCTATATCTATTTCAGTTCCCGGTATTGCTCCTGAGTTGGTGAAACCGTCTTTACAGGGTGGAAGTCTTAGTCCAGATGCATCAGCAGGTAAGGGAAACTATATTGCTGAAGTGAAAGGTGGGAGTACCGCTATGGTTATTGTTTCGGCTGAGGTTGATGGAAAGCAACGGAAAATGGGAGAGTTTGAATTTCGCGTGAAAGATGTTCCAGCTCCTGTAGCTTCCATTGCTGGTGTAGAAGAAGGGCTTGTTTCTGCAAATAGACTTGCTGCTTCGCCAACGGTAATTCCTAAAATGAAAAACTTTGATTTTGAGTTGTTTTTCAAAGTGACCAAATTCGATTTGGTGTATCAAGTTGGAACCGACCTTCTTACAAAGCAGGTTACAGGCAGTAGCATTCCCCCTGGAGATTTAGATCAAATAAAAAGATTGAAGAAAGGGTCAAGAGTCTACATTGAAAACATTAAAGCAATCATGCTTGATGAAAATAATCGACCTGCTTCTGGCGTTACCCCTGTACCATTGTCTCCTGTTAGTTTGAAAATAAACTGAGTTTAAGGTATTAACTAAAAGAGGTTTACCATGAAAAAGTTACTTATCGTATTGACCGTTTTAATCGGTATTTCGGGCATTGATTCAACACTTTGCGGTGCTCAAAACGTGCTAGATGGAGTGTATGTTAAGGAGCATTATCCTACAAGAAAGGTAATACCTTACACCCATTTGCGCGAAGCGGATGTGATGTGGTCCACACGTATATGGCGTAAATTAGATCTTCGAGAGAAAATCAATCAACCGCTTTATTTTCCAACCGAAGCTATTAAGAATAGACGAAGTCTGACCCAAGTAATTATTGAAGCTGTACGTGAAGGTAGTCTGACTGCTTATGATCCGTTAGATGACGAGTTTACAATGACGCTGACAAAGGCTGAAATAGAACGAAAGCTGAATTTTATTGATACGCTTTACATGGAAAGCCCAGACCCTCCGTATGATCTACAAATGCAGGTGGTTGAGGAACCATTTCAAGCTTCGTCAGTAAAGGAGTTTCGCTTGAAGGAAGATTGGTTCTTTGACAGACAGAAGTCAATACTTGATGTAAGGATTATTGGAATTCAGCCGGTAGCTGATAATGTGGACAGGTCAACTGGTGAAATACGTGGTACTGAACCAATGTTTTGGGTTTATTTTCCTGAAGCAAGGAACATTTTTGCAAGTGCTGAGGTGTTTAATCGTCAGAATGATGCCGAGAGACGTACAATGGAGGATATATTCTGGAAGCGAATGTTCGGTTCGTACATCTACAAGGAGAAGAACGTTTATGATCGACAGATTTCTGAGTACATGATAAACGGAATTGATCAATTACTAGAGGCAGAAAAGATTAAAGACGACATCTTTATTCTGGAACACGACCTTTGGGAGTACTAGGACAAATTCATCACGAATAAAAAGACCCTCTATTGAGTTTTCAATAGAGGGTCTTTTTGTTTTAGGGCCAAACGTTTTGTGAAAAGGCATGCTTCTTTAAGTTCGTATATTGGTGTAATACTCTCTTGCTATCTGCAATATGAAGCGTTTTCTAACCTCCACTTTTGTTTTTTGCATTTCTCTTTTCAGCGTAATAGCGCAGCCAATATGTGATAGTGGGGTCAAAGGACTTTACGTCAATGATTTCAAGCTTATCGTTGGGAATGCTGCGGCTGAAGACGACCTATTGGAATTTGCACAAGACAGCGGATTCAACTATTTGATTCTGTATAACCTCTATTATATCCACAATAACCTATTTGATATCACCACGTCATCAACCTCGCTTCCGTTGTCTAACTTTATCAATAAGGCCAAAACCATGTATGGGATCGAATCGGTTGCGGGTGTAGGTGAGACTTATGATTCCTTTGGAAATTTCCATGCTTACAATCAGCTGCATCTAGGTGATCCAACCAGATTGATTGACGTTTACAATATGGAGTTTGAGTTTTGGAATAGCGGCACAACTGCTCCGGGAGGATATTACTGCACAAGTTATTTAGAGCCCGAAGGTCTTACATGCGATACAGCCAACGCATTTGATTTTTATTTGGAAGAATTATGTCGTTTGGATTCGCTTTGCGATGCACATGAATACATCAACAGCGAAACTTACATTGGTAATCCTACCGAGGTACAGTGTACCGCATTGTCTGGTTGTGCTGACAGGGTTCTGGTGCACTATTATCGTCCTTCAGATGTTTATGTAGATGGTAGCAGCATTTATAACTACAAAGCAGACCGACTGCCAGCTTTAGCCGCAGCAGCAGAGCTAAGCCGTGTGATGCCAATTTTCGCGTGTACGGAAGAGTTCATGGGCGAATGGCTCTTGACAAACCCTCATGATAAGGCGTTTGATACTTGGCTGAACGGAACGGATGGTTACAATGATGATGTAGGTGCGTGGAAAGCAAACACCAGTGTAGAAGGACAGGTGTGGTATCGGTACACATGCTTGAACCCTGACCCGATTCTTACCGGAATTGATGAGGAAAAAGAAGGTGATGAATTGTTAATCTACCCAAATCCAGCTACCAATCGTTTAACGGTTGAATTTGATGGAATTGTAAAGAATATTGAAGTGGTTGACTTGATGGGAAGTGTGATTCTTGTTCCAATAAATAGTCAATCAAAAACTAAAACAGTAATCAATGTCAGTTCACTTCAATTTGGAACCTATTGGTTACGAAGTGAGAGTTTTAGCGGTTCGTTTGTGGTAGAATAAGAACTCGGTGGACAAAAGAAAGCCCCGATTTGCGAATGCAAACCAGGGCTTATCATTAACCAAAAATTCTTCTTAGCTGAACTGCTCAGTTTCAGTACTTGTTGACATTGCAGTAGTTGAAGACATTCTAAGCTACTTCAAACTGATCAGAAGTGTTTTTGGTACCACCAGCTTTAAGTGCAAGATCACCAGCAAAGAATTCTTTGTGATCATCTCCTAAATCAGAACCAGCCATACGTTGATGTTTAACGCACGATACACCTTTACGTAACTCTTGACGTTGAACACCTCCAACATAAGCTAACATACCTTCTTCTCCAAAATATCCTTCAGAAAGATCATTCATATGTAATGCCGTTGTATGGTAAGTAGGTAATGTAATTAAGTGATGGAAGATACCTGCTTCACGAGATGAATCAGCTTGGAAAGTTCTGATCATTTCATCTGCTTTGTTTGATAATGCAGTACCATCATATTTAAGACCCATTAAGTCTGCACGAACATATCCAGATACATCTTCACCAGCTTCAGACATCGCGTCATACGCTTGTTGACGGAAGTTGATAGTCCAGTTAAATGATGGAGAATTGTTATAAACTAATTTTGCGTTAGGTATAACTTCTTTCACACGGTTTACCATCTGTGCAATTTGACCCACGTGAGGAGTTGGTGTTTCAATCCATAATAAATCTGCTCCAGCTTGTAAGCTGGTAATACAATCTAATACAACACGATCAATGTTGGTTCCTTGAGCAAACTCAAATAAACCTGAAGCTAATCGAGATGGACGGTGTAATTTACCACCCTTCTTGATTAATACTTCGTCATCTTTAGCATCAGCGATGTCGATTTCTTCTGTTTTTAGGAAGCTAATGTATTGCGAAGCTAAGTCTCCTGGCTCATTAGATACAGGAATAGTTTGTGTTAAACCAGCACCTTCAGAATCCGTACGTGCAACGATAATTCCATCTTCAACACCAAGCTCTAAGAATGCATAACGTAATGCATTGATTTTAGCGTGAAATTCAGCGTGAGGTACAGTTACTTTACCGTCTTGGTGACCACATTGTTTAACATCTGAAACTTGGTTTTCAATTTGAAGGGCGCAAGCACCTGCTTCAATCATTTTCTTACCTAATAAGTAAGTTGCTTCTGGGTTACCAAAACCTGCATCGATATCAGCAATAACTGGCACAACGTGTGTTTCGAAGTTATCAATCTCAGCTTGAACATCTTCTCCTGCTTCTAAACGTTTAAATAAATCGTTTAATTCTACAGCGTCAGCTTGTCTTAAGAATGTATATAGTTCTTCAATTAACTTAGGCACAGATGTTTTTTCGTGCATAGACTGATCTGGTAATGGTCCAAATTCAGAACGTAACGCTGCAACCATCCAACCTGAAAGGTATAGGTAAGTTTTTGAAGTTGTTTTGTGATGTTTTTTTACTGCAATCATGGTTTGTTGAGCTACAAACCCGTGCCAAGCACCTAATGATTGAGTGTATTTTGATGAATCAGCATCGTACTCAGCCATATCTTTACGCATGATAGCCGCAGTATATTTAGCAATATCAAGACCTGTTTTGAAACGGTTTTGAACTACCATACGTGCCGCGTGTTCAGGGTTTATTGCTCCCCAAGCGTTACCGTACTTTGCTTTCAAGTTTTTAACTGTTTCTAGTGCAGAAACATAATTCGGTTGTGAATTTTCCATGTTTTATGTTTTAGATGTAGTTGTAAGCATTTAGAGTAAGGAATTCTTCGAATTCTTCTGTTGCAATAAGCTTTTTGAAAAGCTCAGTTGCCAATTCAAATTTCCCGTTGTTGAAAGCGTCACTTCCAACGTAAGCTTCAATTTTTTCAAGTTCAGAAGGAATGAAGCCATCTACCATTTCGTACGAGACTTTTCGGCCGTCTTCCAGTTCAGCACCGCGCTGAATCCATTGCCAAACCTGCGTTCTTGAAATCTCAGCAGTTGCAGCATCTTCCATAAGGTTGTAGATGGCAGCAGCACCATTTCCGCGCAACCAGCTTTCCATATAAAGAATACCCACGTTGATGTTCTTTCGTACTCCAGCTTCGCTGATGGTTCCTTCTGGAACAGCAATAAGATCAGCAGCTGTGATTACATCATCTTCGCGCTTCACCTCAATTTGGTTCGGTGCTGGCATGGATTCGTCAAAAACATCCATCGCCACTTTAACCAAGCCAGGATGAGCAACCCAAGTTCCATCATGACCATTGTTCACCTCACGAACTTTGTCTGCTTTTACTTTGGCAATAGCAGCAGCATTTGCTTCTTCATCTCCTTTAATAGGAATGAAAGCCGCCATTCCGCCCATGGCGTGAACCCCACGCTTGTGGCAAGTTTGAATCACTAACCGAGAATAAGCATCCATAAATGGAGATGCCATCGTTACCTGATCTCTATTTGGAACCACAAATTCCGGGTGGTTTCTGAAACGCTTTATGTAAGAGAAGATGTAATCCCAACGTCCGCAGTTTAAACCCGCAGAGTGGTCTTTCAACTCCCAAAGAATTTCGTGTAATTCGAAAGAGGCAAGAATAGTTTCTATAAGAACAGTTGCCTTGATTGTTCCTTGTGCAATGCCTAATTCATCCTGCGCCATGATAAAAGCATCATTCCACAAACGAGCTTCTAAGTGGCTTTCCATTTTTGGAAGGTAGAAGTACGGACCACTTCCAATTTCCAATAGCTGATGAACATTATGGAAGAAATAAAGACCGAAATCGAATAAACCACCTGAACAAGGCTCGCCATCAATCAATAATTCTTTCTCTAGTAAGTGCCAGCCACGTGGACGAACAAGTAGTGTTGCCACTTTATCGTTTAGTGCGTATTTCTTTCCATTGGTAGGATTCTCAAACGTGATGGTTCTTCTATTTGCATCACGTAAGTTGATTTGTCCTCCAAGGTTGTTATCCCAAGAAGGGCAGTTGCTATCCTCAAAATCCGCCATAAACATTTTGGCGCCTGAGTTTAAAGCGTTGATTACCATCTTACGGTCAACCGGGCCGGTAATTTCAACCCTTCTGTCTAATAAATCTTCAGGAAGCGGAGCAACCGTCCATTCGCTTTCGCGGATGTGAGCTGTTTCTGGGAGAAAATCAGGAAACTTTCCGTTGTCAATCTCAGCTTGTCTTCCCTGACGGGCTTCAAGAAGAACCTTTCTTCTTCCGTTGAATGCGCGATGCAGCTTTACAATAAATGCAACTGCTTCTGGAGTAAGGATTTCCTCATATCCAGCATTTAACTCTCCTTTTATTTCAACGCCTTCCATGGCCACAGTAAATTCTGACATGTCTCTAATTTGCTGCAAATATAATAATGGAAATGACACTCCCAGCGAATTTTCGCTAAACGCAGAAATTTGCTAGAATTTTGATTTTCGCAAAGTATCAGGCGTATATTTGCCACAGTCTGTTAAGACGATAATGGCACTCGGAGAAGAAAATATCAAACTCATTTTTGGTCTGAAACTCAGGCAATTGCGCACTTCCAAGAAGTTGTCGCAATCTGAGCTTTCAGAAAAGTCGGGGTTATCGGTTTCTTATTTAAATGAAATCGAAAAGGGGAAAAAGTACCCGAAAACGGAGAAAATTGCCACGCTTGCTGCCGCCTTAGATGTGCCTTACGACCGCATGGTTTCTATTAAGTTGGATAAGCAGCTGGCGCCTGTTGGTGAAATTTTGAATACCCGATTGTTGGAAGAGCTACCATTGGGGCTTTTTGGTATTGATAAGGGAAAGTTAATTGAGATTATTTCTAGCGCTCCACTTAAAGTTTCGGCATTCATAAGTACGATTGCTCAGATTGCGAATACCTACAACCTGACACAGGAAAATATGTATTTCGCCATGCTTCGGTCTTATCAGGAGATGCATGATAATTACTTTGAAGAGATTGAAAAAGAAGCTGGTCGGTTTAGAAAGGAGTATGCCTTGCCTGCTGATGGCGCCCTTTCTTCTGATGTTCTAAAGGGAATTCTAAAGGAGCAGTTTGGTTATGCTGTTGAGGAAAACGACCTGAAGGAGTATCCTGAGTTGACGCATATTCGCTCTGTATTTATTGAAGAGGCGAAGAAGATTTTGATTAACGCCAAAATGGCTGAGAATCAGAAGGCGTTCTTGTATGCGAAGGAAATCGGTTATCAGTTTTTGGAGATGAGTGGTGAGCGTGCGGTGATGACTCCTTGGCCACGTGCAACGAGTTTCGACCACGTTTTGAATAATAGCCGTGCGAGTTATTTTGCTGGAGCATTGCTTATCTCGCCCGGAGGGCTTGCAAAACAGTTGGAAGCGTTTTTCGCACAGCCAAAATGGAATGATAAAGTATTGCTGAATATTTTGGATACATACAATAGTTCGCCTGAGATGTTCATGATTCGCCTCATCAACATTATTCCGAAATATTTTGGACTAAGTGGTATGTTCTTCATGCGATTTGACCACAAAAAGAACGAGCAGACAACGTTTCTGAAGAAGCAATTGCATCTTTCAAGAACGCGAAATCCGAAGAACATTACACTACTGGAAAAGCATTGTCGTGAATGGTTGGATACTTCCGTTTTTACTGATTTGGGAACTGAGGTTAAAGCGCATTGTCATCGATTTGTAACCAGAAAGGGCAACCAGAAATTTATGGTGATGGCTTTGAGTCGGCCAATGAAGCGAAACAAGAATACGGCTCTTTCAGTTTTGGTTGGTTTCGAAGAAACCTCGGCTTTCGGCAAAAAAGTTACGTATTCAGCTGACACATCTATTCCGGAAACAATGCTAATGGTGGAGGAAACGGAGAAAGAACGCGAAGAGGAATTCCGCAATATTAAAAGTGCGATGAGTGCGCTTATGGAAAGTCAAAAGCAAGGCGCTGTCGGGAAACTGACCGAGCCAGCGGACTGAACGTAGCTTCTTTGCGCCATGAGTTCCAAACCAATTATTGATGTAATCATTCCTGCATATAATGAGGCAAACGCCATTGGTTTGGTCTTGGATGAAATCCCAAAAGACTTGGTGCGAAGGATTGTTGTAGCCGATAATAATTCGACCGATAAGACGACTTCCGTTGCAGAGAAACATGGGGCTACAGTTGTTTTTCAACCGAAATCTGGTTACGGAAATGCGTGTTTGAAAGCAATGGAATTCATCGCCCAACAAAAAGTAAAACCAGATATAGTGGTGTTTCTTGATGGCGATTATTCTGACTATCCTGAGCAATTGAGCGAGGTTGTTGCTCCAATTTTGGATGACAAAGCGGATCTAGTGATTGGTTCACGCGCATCAGGTAATTCGGAGAGTGGAAGCTTAACTCCACAACAAGTGTTTGGAAATTGGTTAGCTACTCGATTGCTGAAGTTGTTTTATGGAGTTGCTTTCACGGATCTTGGACCGTTTCGGGCAATCAGGTATAAAAGTCTGTTAGCATTAGAAATGAACGACCCAACCTATGGATGGACGGTTGAAATGCAGATAAAAGCTGCCAAGCAAAAGCTTAGATGTGCAGAGGTACCAGTTGATTATCGTGTACGTATTGGGCAATCAAAAGTGTCGGGAACGGTGAGAGGCACAATAGGCGCGGGCTACAAGATTATACTCACATTGATAAAATACCTTTGACGCATGTTGGGTCATGCTCTTTTTTTAATTTACGTGTTGTGTTTAGCGACTATTCTCATCTACAGCATCGTTCAAGGGCATTTGACGTTTCTTTATCTGAAGTCGAAGAAACAGACTAGTGTGAAGCCATTACTTCCAGAAGTGCTGCCTTACATCACTATTCAGCTACCCATTTATAATGAGTTGTATGTGGTTGAACGGCTTCTCAGGAAAGTTGCCGAGATGGATTATCCTACCAATCTGCTGGAGATACAAGTGCTTGATGATAGCACAGACGAAACCGTAGAACTTACTGCTAGTTTGGTGAATGAAATCGCGAAGCTTGGAATTGATATAAAGCACGTTAGACGGGCAGAACGCATTGGTTTCAAAGCAGGGGCTTTGGCGTACGGATTGGAACAGGCCAAAGGTGAATTTATCGCCATTTTTGATGCTGATTTTCTTCCTGAAAAGGACTTTCTATTGAAGACGTTGCCCTATTTTCAGGATAAGGGAATTGGGCTGGTGCAAACCAAGTGGGAACATCTGAATAAGAATTTCAATGTGCTCACCAGGTTATTGGGAATGGCACTTGATGCCCATTTTACCATTGAGCAAAAGGGAAGGAATTCTAATGGCGATTTCATGAATTTTAATGGAACGGCTGGCGTATGGCGAAAAGAATGTATCGAAACTTCTGGGGGTTGGAGTGCCGATACATTAACAGAAGATCTCGACCTGAGTTATCGTGCACAGCTGAAAGGTTGGAAAATGAAGTACATGGAAGAGTTTACTTCGCCAGCCGAACTACCTGCTTATTTGCAGGCAGTTCGTTCACAACAATATCGGTGGAATAAGGGTGGGGCAGAAGTTGCCAAGAAGAACCTCAAGACTATTATTCGTTCCGAATTGCCATTTCACGTTAAGCTACACGCGCTGTTCCATTTACTAAATACTGGTATTTTTATAGCAGTTTTCCTCTCTGCGGTTGTTAGCGTTCCAATGCTTTATTTTATTTCAGAAGGTGAAATAGCTCGAACAATTCTCACATACTCTGGATTGTTTCTCTCGGGTTTCATTCTCCTTTCAGGATTTTATTGGGTATCTCTTCGTCAGCGAAATACAAATGCGTTTACTACCACCATAAACTTCCTCTTTTACTTCCCAGTATTTCTTAGTCTTTCCATGGGACTTTCCTTGTTCAATAGCATTGCTGTTATAGAGGGATACATAGGTATTCGGAGTCCATTTGTACGAACTCCAAAGTTCAATATCATAGGTAATGAGACCATTGTGAAGAAGAACCAATATGTCCACTCGCGTATTCCAATTATTGCCATTTTTGAAGGCTTACTGGCCGTATATTTTGCAATGGCAGTTTGGTTTTCTTGGCAGAATGGCCTTATTCCATTCATTCCATATCATCTCCTGTTGTCTTTAGGGTTTGGCGGTATTTTCTTCTATTCGGTTAAGCACAGCGTAATCCGCATTTAATGTTGCCAAATTGGGCATATCGGCTGTTGCTGTTTACGGCATTCCAGTTGCATTTGTCGTTTGCCCTTCTCATCGACCGCTTCAACACATTTGCTGTTATTGCCTCATTCGTAGGGCTATGGTTGGTCTTACTTATTCAATGGACGGATCAGAAAATGAGCGTGAAGAAGATGATTGCCGTTGGCATGCTTCTCCGTTGTGTTTATCTGTTGGTTTTTCCTGAATTATCGGATGATTTTTGGCGCTACCTGTGGGACGGAATGCTGATTGCAGAAGGAGCGTCACCATACGAGTTGCTTCCAGCTAATTGGGCAGAGAACGGTTTAAGTACATCATTCGAAGAGTTACTTCCGATGCTCAACTCTCCTGCGTATTATTCTATTTATCCTCCGGTATTACAATTCTTTTTTGGGTTGAGTGCTGCTATTTCTGAAGGTAATCCGTTGTTGTTTGTCATTGTCTTGCGATGCTTTGTATTAGCGGCTGAGTTGGGGTCAATGGTTCTTATTTGGAAGTTGCTGAAAGCTTGGAAAATGAACACACGTAACCTGATGCTTTACGCGCTAAACCCGTTGGTGATTACTGAGTTTTCGGGCAGTTTACACGGGGAGGTTTTTATGATTTTCTTCCTGCTGCTCAGTTTGTGGTTGTTGGTTAAGTATTACCACCCCGTCCCTGCGGGACACCCCTCCTTTACTGGAGGGGAGCGGGGTTCCGAGCAAGGGTTAAATCAACGTGCTAGCTCTCCCCCTGAAAAGGGGGAGTACCCGCAGGGGGAGGGGGTTGTTTACATGCTACTTTCCGCAGTTGTTTTCGGGTTAAGTGTAGGAACCAAACTTCTTCCGCTGATGTTCCTTCCATTCTACATAAAGCGGTTGGGGTGGATGAAGACACTGGTTTATGGAGCGGTTACGGTGGTAACTGTTGGCTTGTTGTACTTCCCGTTTTGGAGTGCAGGTATGATTCCGAATGTACTGTCATCAGTAAGATTGTACTTCTCCAATTTTGAGTTCAACGCAAGCGTCTATTGCGTTTTTCGGGAAGTAGGGATTATGCTGACGGGATACAATCAAATAGCCATTATCGGGCGGATGCTATCCTTGATTGTTTTGGCGTGTATTCTTCTCATCGCTTGGCGAAATAAGAACAATCAAGTTTCGGGATTACCAACGGCAATGCTTTTCGCTTGGTTTGTTTATTATGCATTTGCCACTACCGTAAACCCCTGGTATGTGGCTGTGTTGGCGGCCTTTTTGCCATTCACCAAATATCGGTTTGCACTGCTTTGGTTGATGCTGGTCCCACTGTCTTATCACGCATTCGGCTATGCCGATTACCACGAGAACTTATGGGTGATTGCTTTGGAATATGTTCCTGTTTACCTGTGGATGCTGTTTGAATTGAATGTGTTTGCACTGCTAGAAAAAAAGTGGGCGCTGAAGCGAGCGGAAGTTAAAAGGAAGCGCTTGTTGCCATTTTTGAAGGAGATGAATATAGATCCTTCGCTGCGCTCAGGAAGACAAGACGAGAGGCTGAGTCTGCTTGAAGTAGGAGCCGGAAATGGAGCATTGTCGGTGTTGCTTGGCAATGAAGGAATGAAGATGCAGCCGTTAGATATTACGGATAAAAGCCTGTTCAAAGAGGTAAATGTGACTGTTTATGACGGTGAGAAATTCCCGTTCTCTGACAAACAGTTTGATGTATGCCAGTTTATAACCATGCTGCATCATACAACGAATACGGAGGAACTCATTCGCGAAGCAAAACGTGTTTCCAATCGTATTATCGTGATGGAGGATATCTATGAAAGCCCTTTTCAGAAATACATTACATGGTTTACGGATAGTGTGGTCAATTGGGAATTCTATGGACACCCGCACACGAATAGAACGGATTTAGAGTGGAAGCAACTGTTTGAAAGGAATGGGTTGAAACTGGAAAAGGTAGAATGCTACCGCTTCCTATTCTTTTTTAATCAGGTTACTTATGTGTTGTCTCACGCGGAGACGCGTAGAAATGAGGACTTGGGTATAGACCTAACTCAACGGAATTTTGCTTCCCTGAGCGCAGCTGAAGGGGTTTTATCTGGAGGGCTCAGTGGTTTTCGACTGCGCTCAACCAAGCAGTTTTACGCTGCAAATACCGGTTTTCGCTCGCCAAGAATGAGGGCGGTTGTAATGCCAACCAATATGGCGCGTACAATATTGTAGGTGAATTCGAGCAGCACCCAGTTTGGCGAGGTGATGAGGAAGTCTCCGTAATAACTGGTAACGGTAACTCCTGTTAGGATTCCCATGAGGAAACCGAATTTGAGCCCTTTTACGTATGGGTTTCCGCCTTTGTACAGCATGAAATACACGTAAACAAATGCTAAGGCACGCATGGCGTGGGTTATCAGAAAGTAGCCCACCGGCATCTGCGTTCTTTCAATACCAAAGACCCATTCGTTGTACCAGTTTTCGAAGATGACTTCATGCCATAAGACTCCTCCTAGGGTGATAATGACCCAGGCAACGATTACGGCAATAATGAATCTTAGAATGCTCATTTTGGGTTGGCAAGTTTAAGGAATATAGTGAAGAGCCAATAGGGAATCGCGATAAGCAGCGCGAATTATCAGGTTAACTACCTTTTAATGAGTTTTGTAGTAGAAGTTGAGGCGCTCTCTTTATTTCGTGAAACGAAATAAACGCCTGTTTTTAGATTCTGAAGATTTAACGTGGTGGTTTGGATGATAGTACCGGTGGTTTGGAGAGTATAAGTAGTTGTTTGGATGATGGTACTGGTGGTTTGGAGAGTATAAGTAGTTGTTTGGATGATGGTACTGGTGGTTTGGAGAGTATAAGTGGTTGTTTGGTAACTGTAACCGGTTATTGGAACACTGGAAGCGGCTAGTAAATAGCCATAAGCGGTGGATAATTAGCCGTGAGCGGCTGATAATTGACACTGAGCGTCTAATTTGGGAAGGAAACGGTCTGTTGTTTTGATGGTTTTTTGCTTAAACTGGGGTGAAGAGATGGTTGTTTCCCGTTGGCAATGCAAATTGACGGGTTCGGTTCGACTTCCGAACAGTTTGCATTGCGGAGCGATTAATGGAGCCGCAGTAATTTATTGAGTAACCACAATCTTTTTAACCGCAATGCCCCTTTCTGTTTCGAGATGCAGGAGATAGCTTCCTTTGGAAAGGTTGGTTTCAATCTTTACCCGGTCTGTGGCGCGTTTCAGGTTCTTATACATCACCACTCGACCAGAATTATCAAGTAACTGATACCCTTTTATGAGCCCGCCCTCTATGGAAACGACAAACGAGCCTGTGTTTGGATTGGGTTGAACCAGAATCAAAGACGTTAGACTGTAATCGGAGATTCCATCAAAAAGATACCCTGCCACATTAGAAATGGATGCGCATGGAAGAGCGTCTTTTATTTCCACACGATAATTTACGACATCTAAGCTGGCGAAGACTGGGTCGGTAAAGCTTGTATCCGCAGTGGTTGCGATTAGTACCCAAGTGCCAATGGGATATTCTCGGTATACATCATAAATGTTGCTTGAAGAAGGTAGTGGTGAGGTTGCCATCGCATTCCAAGTTAAGAGTGCATCTGTATTTACAACATCCACAGAAAGATGTATGGACGATAAAGTCTGAATTGCCGATTCTAGCACGCTATTACCGCAACCCGACCTCGTTCTTATTTGGTAGTAGTTTGGACTGGTGAGGTTTGGAACTGCTGTAACGTTGGAAGTGGAGTGAAGGAAGCTGCCCGTGTTGATGTCGGATTCAACTCCAATCTCAATAAATGGCCCGTTTATGCTTGTACTATGTAAAATGGTGTATGCGCCAAAGGCTGGAGGAGTAAATGGGTCAACTGTTGGGTTCCACGCAATCTCAACATCACCGTTTTCGTTCAGGTTTACGCAGTGAGGTTGCGGACTTGGAACAATGGAATCTGCCAAGACAGTTACCGCTATGTTTACCATGTTTGTTCCGTTTACAGGACAGAAGTTGTCTTGATATTTAAACATGAAGTTGTAGGTGCTAGAGCCATTTGCGCATATATCGTTTTGAACTACGTGGTCGCAACTGGTTACCCAATTAAATGTGGTGGAGGATTCGGTTCCGGTTGTAGTAAATGGTGGGATATCATTTGAAAGTGTGGCGCACGGAAGGACAGAACATCCCGAATCTGGGTTTGTGTAGTAGGCTCCAAACTGATTGCTGAAACAAGTGAAGGCCATTTCTTGGGGCTGAACTCCTGATAAATCGAAGTCTTGCCCATTAAGAGTGAAGTTAACCGTATCGCCAGCGGTTACAGTTACATTGTAGCCAGTAGCGTTTGCAGGCTGTGTCCAAGTAGGTGCGCTTACCGAAGGGATGTTATTCGGCTCGGTACAGCCGTATGCTGTAACGGTCATGTCTCGGATTGTGCGGGAAATTCGTTGTCCGCACCGCCATGCATCTACTGCAATAACTACAATCCACCTTCCTTGTAGAGCAGGACTTACATATTCTAACAGACCAGTTAATGGGTCCAAGGTGACAAGGTCATAGGATGGGTCAATGGTTGGGCCCGGGAAGGGGATATCGTATGAGAAGTCGGATTCGTAGGTTAATGGGTCTCCATTATTGCCTAATGCTGTAACAAACTCATAGCTGAGGGAGTCCAATTCTGGGTCTATTGCATTGGCGGCATATCTTAATTCATATCCTGCGCATATGGCTGGAATTGGCGTCTCTGCAAACTGTGGGCCTCCATCATAACATGGGAATAAACTCCTTCCTTGATACGGGTACATGGTAGCCGAATAATAAATTTCCTGCGTACTAGCATTAACAATATTGTCAACGTCATTCCTGCAGCATCTGCGATAAGTCACCCTAAATCCTGTGCTTGAGGGGACCGCTGAAATTGCAATAGGTTCGGTTTTAAAAACAAATTCTTCAATAGCCGCATCTCCGGGGTTTGCAGATGAACAGGACACACCACAATTAGCTGCGGTTACTTCAGTTTGATAAACCAACGTTAGGGGTAGAATTGCTGGCAAAGCATTCGAACCATCATGTAATTCAAGTATATGTTCGAGTTGGCCAACAAACGTATTTGTGGAACAATCTCGATACAATTTGAGGGAGAACACAAACTTTCCTGCATCCGGTCCGTCTTGAATACATTCCCAAGAAATATCTCCGCCAATTATATGGCTGGCTAAGGATTGATTTGGTTGGAGTAGCAAAACAGCGGCTACAACCATAAAATATCGCAATAGGTAATGTCCGTTTTTCATGCGTCTAAGAATTTCACAAGTTTTTGCTAAGTTCGAAAGTAGCTTGTGATAAAGCAAACGAAATTTGACTACTCAGTGTTTTTTGTAGAAAACGTGTTGTGCGTGCCCCCAACATTGATTTTGGCAGGTTGCGCCCGCGTGAAGGGTGGAAGCGGCATCCTTTTTTCTCTTGGTTGAGCGAAGTCGAAACGAGGAGAAAAAAGATACAGCGGACGACCTGACCGTGCATCTGCATGGTTTCGACTTCGCTCAACCAATTGATTGCACGGGCACGCCCAAATGAAGCTGGTTTTTCAGTTGATTTTGAACGAGAAAAAGACCTGCGTTTTTGAGTGGAAAATGCGTATTGCTATTAACTAGGGGTTCTTCTATATTTGCACGCTCTAAAAACAGAGGTAAAATTTTACACTTTATATAATGCAAAACAAAGGTGCAGTAAGGGTTTTCGCCATTTTACTCGGTCTGGTATGTCTTTACCAGCTTTCTTTCACGGTTGCTACTCGGATGGCTGAGTCGACTTATGAGGAAATGAGTTTGACGGACCAAGATGAGGCAAACAAGTATCTGGAGGATTACACTTTTAACATGCTTGTTAAGGAGTATTCTTACATGGAATGCAAGGAGCGGGAGTTGAATCTCGGTCTTGACTTGAAGGGTGGAATGAACGTGACTTTGGAGATTTCTCTTCAGGAAATGGTAAAGTCGCTTTCTAACAACAGCCCTGATTCAACGTTTAACAAGGCTATTGCTAATGCTTCTAAAAAGTTGGCGGGTTCTAACTCGGATTTCGTGACACTTTTTGGTCAGGAGTTTGAAGCTATTGATCCGAACGCACGTTTGGCATCGCCAGCAATTTTTGGCTATACATTAAAGGATAAGATTACTGGAGATGCTTCTAATGCGGAAGTTTTGGAAGTAATAAAGGCTGAGAAAGAAGCTGCAATTGAGCAGGCTTTTGAGGTTCTTAGAACGCGTATTGATAAGTTTGGTGTAACACAACCGAACATACAAAGGTTGGAAGGTAGCGACCGGATTTTGGTTGAATTGCCAGGTGTTAAGGAACCAGACCGTGTAAGAAAACTGCTTCAAGGAACGGCTCAATTGGAGTTCTGGGAAACGTACGAGAACCGAGAGGTTTATAGCTACTTAGCTGAGGCTAACAAGATTATCCGTGATATTGAAGCGGGAGAAAAAGAGGCTGATACAACTGCAGTTGTGGAAGGCGAAGAGGCTGTAGAAGAAGTTGTTGAGGAAATTGCGGAAGAGGATACTACCAAATCATTGACTGATCTTTTTGGTGGAGCAGATTCTACTGATACTGAACTAGGCGAGGAGTCGATTGATGATCTTCAGAAAAACAACCCACTGTTTGCGGTTCTTTCTCCTGCGGCTGGGCAAGAAGGACTTTATCCTGGACCAGTTGTAGGTTACGCATCTATTAAGGATACGGCCAAGGTGAACAAGTATTTGGCTATGGATCGTGTGAAGTCAATCTTTCCAAGAGATTTGAAATTCTACTGGACTGTTAAATCACTTGACCCGAAAGATCCAGCCCAAGTTCATCAGTTAGTTGCTATTAGAGTAACTAGCCGTGATGGTGAGCCACCATTAGATGGTTCGGCTATTTCTGACGCTAACAAGGATTTCGGACAGTTTGGAGCTTCTCCAGAAGTTTCGATGATGATGACTCCTGATGGAGCTAACGCTTGGAAACGATTGACTGGCGAGAACATCGGTAAATCAATTGCGATTGTGCTTGATGATTATGTGTATTCGTTCCCAACCGTTCAGGGTGAGATTGGTGGAGGTCGTTCTTCTATTACAGGAAACTTCACTATTAACGAAGCAGAAGATTTATCAACTGTATTGAAAGCGGGTAAGCTTCCTGCTCCAGCTCATATTGTTGAAGAAGCGGTTGTTGGACCAACATTGGGTATGGAGTCTATCAGAAATGGGGGATTTGCATTCATAGGTTCTGTGGCGTTGGTACTCATCTTCATGCTTTTCTACTACGGAACAGCTGGTTTGGCAGCAAACATTGCCATGTTGGCAAACATGTTCTTTGTATTCGGAGTTCTTGCTTCGCTTGGAGCAGTTCTAACGCTTCCTGGAATTGCTGGTATCGTCCTTACCATTGGTATTTCGATTGACTCGAACGTACTTATTTTTGAACGTATTAGAGAGGAAGTTGCCAAAGGAACTGGAATGCGTTTGGCGGTAGAGCAAGGTTACAATGCGGCATACTCGGCCATTATTGACTCCAACGTTACTTCATTACTTACTGGTATTATTCTTTATGTGTTCGGTAGCGGTCCGATTCAAGGTTTTGCAACCACATTGATTATCGGTATTTTCTGTTCATTGTTTGCATCCATCTTTATTACGCGATTGATTTTTGAATCAAGATTGGATGCTAAAAAGGTAGTTACGGTTGGAACGGCCATGACAAAAAATGCTTTCAATAATGTCAATATCGATTTTGTTGGAAAACGTAAGATTGCCTACTTATTCTCTGGAATTGTAATCATTGCTGGTGTTACATCTATGGGACTTAGAGGATTCAACTACGGAGTTGATTTCTTAGGAGGCCGTTCTTACATGGTTGAGTTTGAAAGCGATGTGAACACGGGTGATTTGAGCGATGCGCTTCAAGGAGCTTTTGACGGAAACGCACCAACAGTGAAAACGTTTGGAGCTGATAATCGTGTAAAAATCATCACTGCATACAGAATTAATGATGAAGGAGAAACGGTTGATGAAGAGGTTCAAGCAGCATTGCTTGCGGGACTTGCTGAACTTGGTAACAATCCAAGCGAAATCATGAGTTCTCAAAAAGTAGGGCCAACAATTGCAACGGATATTAAGCGTTCTGCATTGTTGTCTATCCTATTCTCGTTGATTGCGATTTTCCTATACATCTTGCTTCGATTTAAGAAATGGCAATACAGTTTGGGAGCGGTTATCGCCTTGTTCCACGATGTGTTGTTCGTGCTATCCCTATTCTCATTGTTTCACGGATTTGCACCGTTTAGCATGGAGCTTGATCAAGCATTCATTGCAGCAATTCTAACCGTAGTTGGTTATTCGATTAACGATACGGTTGTTGTATTCGATAGAATTAGAGAGTTCCAGAACGAACACCAAGCAAAGAAACATGCACTTTCAAGTATTGTGAATAACGCACTGAACACGACATTAAGCCGCACCATTATTACTGCGGTTACAACCTTTATTGTGTTGTTTGTATTGTTCCTAGCGGGAGGAGAAACGATTAAAGGCTTCACATTCGCATTGCTTGCCGGTGTGGTTGTAGGTACGTACTCATCTATCTTTATTGCAACTCCAGTTCTGCTGGAGCTGATAAAGGAAGAGCCCGTTTCTGACAAGAAGAAAAAGAAATAAAGAGATTGCCTAAAAAGTCGGTGGGAAGTCATGCTGAACTTGTTTCAGCATCTATCTGCTGACGGGTTCAGACCCTGAAACAAGTTCGGGGTGACGCTGTTTACTGGGTTTGGGAGGTTTTATTCTGTGTGTCATTCTGAATTTATTTCAGAATCTAAGTTCAATATTGATGAAGCCGAACGAATGAACTACAGCCTATCAGTCAGACTTTTTACTTTTGCACTATGAATTCGATACTACTGTTTTTCAATTTTGGCGGAGGTGAGATTATTGTCGTGCTTCTGGTTGTGCTTTTGTTTTTCGGTTCAAAGAAGATTCCAGAATTGGCAAGAGGTCTTGGTCGTGGTATGCGCGAGTTCAAAGATGCTACTAGCGGTGTACAACGCGAGATTGAGGATAGCATGAAAGATGTTTCGCCAAAGAAAACGTTACCCAAGCCCACTGCCAATAAAGAGGCAAAGCCAAGAGATAAATAAAGAAGACCCGAAAGGGTCTTTTTTTGTTAGAGTTGTCAACTTTCAAAAAGTTGACGACTCTTTTAGGAATCAAGCTAGTTACGTTGCTTTACCTAAACTTCTTGCTAGTTCTGGAACGCCATAAAAACACTGCGGCCCTACTTTCGCAGAGCCGCAGCCAAACCAAATGAAAAATCATTATCAGAACCGTAGCTCTGAAAGCGTGAACCAAAAGTACTTCGTTGGCTTACATGCAAATGCCAACAAGTGCCAAATTCTCTTAAATGGGATTTAAATCGAATAGGAACCCAAAAGCAACACTGGGTTTTCCATTAGCTTTTTGAATGTCTTTAGAAACTTAGCTCCCGATGCTCCATCAACCACACGATGATCGCAAGACAGTGTCACTTTCATCACATTTCCAGGAACGATTTGACCGTTTTTAACCACAGGAATTTCTTCAATTCCACCAATTGCCATAATGCAACTGTCTGGTGTATTGATGATGGCTGTAAACTCGTCAATACCGAACATTCCGAGATTAGAAACGGTGAATGTGTTTCCTGCCCAATCTGCTGGCTGAAGTTTTTTATCGTTTGCACGAAGCACAAAATCTTTGACTTCGCTAGATATTTCTCCTAGTCTTTTGGTATCCGCAAAGCGAACAACAGGAACCAATAATCCGTCTGGAACAGCAACAGCCACTCCAATATGCACGTGATGGTTATACCGAATACGATCTTCCATCCATGCCGCATTGATTTGCGGATGCTCTTTTAGACCTACAGCGCAGGCTTTAATGACTAAGTCATTGAATGATATTTTTATCTTAGATACGCTGTTAATGCTGTCGCGAGCATCCATCATTGCGTCCATGTCAATCTTCATGGTGAGATAGAAATGAGGTGCTGAGAATTTACTCTCGCCCAACCTTTTGGCAATTGTTTTACGCATCTGAGAAACTTCTTCCTCATGGAAGCTTTCCACTGCATTTGCTGCCGAAGGCCCATGCTGTTGGAATGCTTCAATGTCCCGTTTGACAATTCTTCCGCCATCTCCCGAACCGGGTACGCGACTGATGTCTATGCCCTTATCGGAGGCAAGTTTCTTTGCCAGAGGTGATGCAATGACACGGCCGTTGGATTCGGGGGACGAAGGACGGGGGGCAGGGGACGAAGATTTAGCATCAGACGCAGATTTTGATTCTGTTTTATTATCAGGCGTGCCTTCCGATTCAGAATCCTTCTTATCCTCCGATTTCCCTTCTGACTCCTTCTCTTCTGTCTTCTTCTCTCCTGATTCCTTCTCTTCTAACTCCTGTTCTCCTGTCTCCTTTTCTCCTTTTTTAGGCGCAGCCTCTTCTTTCAAAATCTCGGAAATGTCTTCGCCCTTTTCGCCAATAATCGCTAATATAGAATCAACCACTGCGGCTTTTCCTGTCTCCACACCTATGTGCAATAGCACGCCATCGTAAAACGACTCGAATTCCATGGTGGCCTTGTCAGACTCAATTTCCGCCAGTAATTCTCCTTCTGCAACTTGGTCTCCAACTTTTTTGTGCCACTCAGCAACAACACCTTCAGTCATGGTGTCGCTTAACTTGGGCATTCTTACAATTTCGGCCATTTTAAATAGTATTTAGGATAAAGTAATAAGGCATAAGTTCTTAATCTCGACTTTTGTTTAAGGACTTGATAAGGCCTCTAATAATCTTGGATATTTCTTGTGTTTGGGACAATAGTTGTCCTTTATTTTCTTCTGAAATGTAATTCAACCTTGATGCTAAGTAAACCATTGACCGCACTTCACTGCAGGAGGCGATTGAAAAGTACAGAAAGCGTGCGAAATCAGCATTTGAACTTCTATCGAAACCTTCAGCAACATTATTGGAAATAGAAACGCTTGCGCGACAAATTTGATCTCGGAAGCTGAAGTCTTTCAAGTCTCGAAAGGTTGAATAAATGTAAACTGCCAAATCCTGAGCCTTTTGCCAAGCAATGATATCCTCAAACTTCTGTATTGCCATTTGCTGTGCATCTTACTCCTTAATACCTATTCCTTACGCCTTATCGCCTTACTACTCTTTTATAAATGGATAATCTTTCTGTGTATAAACGTCTTCGTACAAATCTTTTCCTTCTGGGAATGGAGATTCCTCAGCAAACTCTACGCACTCGGCAACATTGGCTTTAACTCGTGCTTGAATTGCCTCTAATTCATCATCCGAAGCATACTTATTCTTTACAATCGTATCGCGCAATTGCTGAATTGGATCCTGTGCTTTGTACTGTTCTACTTCTTCTTTGGTTCTGTACTTGGCCGGGTCAGACATGGAATGCCCCTTGTACCTATAAGTCTTCATTTCTAGCAACGTTGGACCTTCGCCTTTTCTAGCGCGTTTTACGGCTTTATCAACAGCTGTAAAAACATCCTCAAAGTTCATTCCGTCTACCTGTTCACTAGGCATTTCGTAGGCACTGCCAAGCTTGTAAAGATCGGTTACGTTTGAGGTTTTCTCAACGGAAGTTCCCATTGCATAGTTGTTGTTCTCAATGATGAAAATGACTGGAAGTTTCCATGTCATAGCCATGTTTAAGGTTTCGTGAAACGCTCCTTGCCGAACAGCCCCATCTCCCATATAAGTGAGCGTAACACTCTTGTCTCCTCTATACTTATCTGCGAATGCAATTCCTGCTCCTAGAGGAATCTGGCCTCCTACAATTCCATGCCCCCCAAAGAAATTTCTCTCTTTTGAGAACATGTGCATAGAGCCGCCTTTTCCTTTTACGATACCGGTTTTCTTTCCAAACAACTCGGCCATGATTTTCTTGGCAGGAACGCCAAGAGCAATTGGATGAACGTGATCGCGATAAGCTGTTATGAATTTATCCCCTTCTTGTGTTGCTTCTACACTTCCAGCCAAAACCGCTTCTTGCCCGATGTATAAGTGGCAAAAGCCACTAATTTTCTGTTGGATGTACAGCTGTCCTGCTTTCTCTTCAAACTTGCGCCAAAGAAGCATTTCTTCATACCATTTCAGGTAGGTTTCTTTCCCAAATTTCTTGCTCGCCATGGCCTTTATTTACGTACAAAAATATAAGTCCGAATGTAACCATGAATCGGTTAGCAGACATTAGATAAAATAACAGAAATGAGTACGAAAGGTTCTTAGCTACTCTTCAGGTATTCGGCTTCAAAACCGAAAGGAAGTAGGTTAGAGGAGTCTTCAAAAATCCAAACTGTATCTCCTTGACTACCCAAAATCAATCTAATTGGCGACTTCTGTTTGTTCTGATATTCCATAATTACTTGCCTGCAACTTCCGCATGGGGAAAGAGGCTCTGTAATAACGGCTTTGGTCGTATTTACAGTAATGGCCATCGTGTCAACAGGCTCGTTGGGATGGTTTGTTGATGCTGCAAAAAGCGCAACGCGCTCTGCACACAGGCCTGATGGATAAGCAACGTTTTCCTGATTGGTTCCCAGAACTGTTTTGCCGTTGACCAATCTTAACGCTGCTCCAACAAAGAACTGGGAGTATGGTGCGTAGGCGTTTTTGGAAGCCTCATTGGCCGCATTGAGCAGGGCTAGGTCAGATTCAGACAGTTCGCTTTTTTTTAGTGAAAGTCCTTTTATAGTAATTGAGAATTCGGCCATAGTTCCTAGAGTAGTGTAGGTGGAAAGTACAAACTTACTTCTGAATAAGAACCGTAGCGTAAGCCGCTATGCCTTCTTTGCGACCCACAAAACCAATTTTCTCAGATGTGGTGGCTTTGATGGAAACTGCGTCTTCATCAACTTTCATGATTTCGGCCAAAATGGTTTTCATATCCTCGATGTGTGGATTGACTTGTGGCCTTTCTAAAGCAACGGTGCTGTCTATGTTTCCGATGGAGTAGCCTTTGTCTTCCAAAAGTTTTACCACCTCGCGTAGCAGAATCTTGCTGTCAATGTTTTTATAATCTGATGATGTGTCTGGAAAATGAAAGCCAATATCACGCAAGTTGGCGGCACCTAGAAGCGCATCGCAGATAACATGAATGAGCACATCTGCATCTGAATGTCCGACTGCCCCAAGCTCAGAAGGAATCAGTTTTCCTCCCAACCAAAGTTCTTCGCCTGTGGCAAGTTGGTGTACATCATAGCCGAAACCGACTCTGATTTGCATTAGTCTTCAGGTTCTGCGTTCCTCTCTTCGTTCTGCTTCTTGAATGCCTCGAAGTCAAACGTAAGTGTGAAACGTAATGTGTTTTCCAGCGGGTTTCTCTGCGTAGTTGGAATTAAGTAGGCAAAATCTAATCCGAAAACGTTGTATTTGATTCCTGCACCAACAGTAAAAAACTGTCTGTTCCCTTTGGATGCCGCTTCATGAAAGTAACCAGCCCGGATGGCAAATAATTTGTTGTACCAATACTCCATTCCCACGGCAATATTGATTTCTCTCAGCTCCTCAGCACTTCCACCCGGAGCATCTCCAAAAGATTGGAATAGTCCAGCGGGAACGCTCACATTCGGGTCTTTTCCTGCTATTATTTGATTGTACGTTGGATTAGGTATTTCTCCAGTATTGTAATCAGGATTTGTTATCTGACCTGTTTGATAATCGGGATTTGAGACTTGAATTATTTGATTGTACGTTGGGTTTTCTATTTTACTTGGTTCATCTATAGGGTTCCCATTCAAATCACTTGTCATTGAGATTTGCGAATAAAACTGCAGGTCATCAACAACGCCTATAGTTGGTCTATTGTCAATAATTGTAGGCCTGTTATCTTTTATGCTTGTCACTTTATCGTATAGTGGTGGAGTCGGAACCAATAATTTGTTGACGTCTAAATACACGCCTAGAGAATTGTGTTCATCAACGAACATTCTAAATCCAACTCCTAGTCTCAGATTCATTGGAATAAAGTCCTCCTCGTTTGTTTGTGTGTAAGAAACTTTACCGCCAATGTTGGAAATGTTTAAACCAGCTGTAAGCACTGTTTTCTTATCGGCAATTTCAATTTTCTCCGTTCGGTAATAAAAAGAAATATCTGCTGCTGCTGTTTGTGCAGCTTTGGTATCAGCACCACCCACGTTTATACCTCCTGTTAGGTTAGAGTAGATGTATCTAAGTGAAATACCACCTGAGAACTCTCGCGATAATTTTCGAGCGTAGCTCACATCTACCGCGAATTCACTTGGAGTGAAATTACCAATGCTGTTTCCTTGGTTATCGGTAAAAGCAATTTGTCCTAAACTGAAAAATCGTAAGGAACCTGAAAGCGTTTGTTGTCCTTTCTTTCCAATTTTCCCGTAACCCGAAATGTAAGCCAAGTTGATATCTGGAACTAACGCTCGTAACCACGGAGTATAAGAAAGCGAAAACCCCATTTTGCTATCAATAAATGCCATTTTAGCTGGGTTCCAATGAATGGAGGCGCCATCTGCATCTGTAGCAGCACCAACATCTCCCATTGCTCCAGCACGCGCGTCAGGGGAAATCATCAAAAATGGAACGGCAGTGGTAATTGTATTCAATTGAATTTCATCAGCACGTTGTCCCTGACCTGTTGTGCTTTGAGCGAATCCAAATGTGGAACCCATAAGTATTGCCAAAAATAGAGAGCCGAAACTCTTGGAATTAAACATCATTTCTTTTTTGAGGGGCGCAAATATAGCCATTGTCTGTAGTGCGAATATTAGTTGAGGATTACCAAGCGTTCTATCTGCTCGGCCTTCTGTCCGTCAGGTGTTTTTATCTTCAAATTGTAGAGGTAAACACCTCTTCCTATTTTCTGGCCATAGTCGTCTAAACCATCCCATTGTACTTGGTCGTTTCTGAAACCACTAGAAATAACTGTTTCGTTTATTGTTTTAACCAATTTTCCAGAAACTGTGAATACTTGAACCTGAACGTCTAAACTGTTACAGGCTTGGTTGTGCTCAAACATAAAAGCTGTATTTGTGGTGAATGGGTTTGGGTAGTTGAGTACATGGTTTAGTGCAAGCTGAGCAGATTCGGCCACCACAAACTCGGTGTAAGATTCAGAACTGTTGTTGTACACATCCCAGATTTTTAGTTTCAACGTGTGCGTGCCTTCACTTAACCCATTAAAGGGATATATGACTTTACCGCTTTGGTAGCTGTCCAGATCGGCCTGGTAGAAATCGTTGAGGTTAATTGTGTTTGTTGAGTTGTCGTCCAACACGGCAGTAATGTCATGACCGATTCCATTTCCAACGGTATTGATTCCATTTGTGTCTGAAACAATTGCTAAAAGCGATGGATTTTCATCAGTAGTTCCACCGTAGGCGAAGCTCTCATCATTCATGAAAAGTCTTACAACAGGCCCATTTTCATCAGCCGATATATTGTCGCTCGACCCCCCAATAATAAACTCCTCAAAATACCCACTAGCATTGGTGTTTTCTCCTTCAGCATAGTAGCTTATTCTACCAAAGTCATAGGCATAGGCAATGTCTTTAGGAACAACAAACGAGAAACTGAACTCACCATTGGTTACGCTTGCTTTTCCCTTATATATAAGGTTCTTCTGGACGCTAAATGCTCTAGGGCTAGAACCAGGATCATTTCCTAGGGTAGTTACATCCGTAGCTTTGTCAAATACGGTTGGGTAAACTATACCGTTGAAATCTGGCATCAATTGTCCGTTTCTGTTTTTCATTCGGCCAGTAACCGTAACGAGCTGTAGCGCATTTATTGTGTCCGTTAAAGAATTTACATCAGCGCCATTGATGGTTAGGGTTTCCACGTCATGCAACGGGAAAGCTAGTCGCTGTGCTGGGTCACCAATGAGGCTGAAGTTTCGATTATTTACAGATCCGCCACTTGCTACTTTGGTCATTCTGATAACGTCTCCCATAGTTGGTGGTCCCCAGAGTTGCTCGGTTAGTAGGTTGAGGTAGAAGTTTCTGTTGAGTGTGAAGTTTGGAGCAGAGTACACTAATCTAGAAGTTGTAAAAAGGGCAATGCCACCGCCTTCGGGATTTAAGTGAACAATCTCTCCAGCGGATATCCGGCTTGGGTCGTCATATCTTGTAAACTCGCAAGTTGCAGTAACAAATACAGGAAGGTTGGAGAAGTTGGTCCAACTATTAATGTCTGAAATACCCAACACGCGTTCGAGAGAAAGGCCTAATTCGCCACCATGACCTGTGTAGTTGAATATAAGCGCACCACGCTGTACTTCGGTGTTCATGCTCCTATTCGCCTCTGGATAACGTTGTCCTCCTGGTGTTGATTCTTGTACGTATGCATCGAAATATATTTTGGTGATATTGTATTCTGGATACATCGTGTCAACAATATTCGCCAATTGATCTGCCTGATTTAGGTGCGTATTATTGTCTTCGTCATCTGCCATAAAAACGATTCGGTTTCTCCAATCAGGCGAGGCGGTTGTAGTAGTTCCATCCGCACATAAATGTGGTGCATCTAATGCTGCTGTTCCTAAATCTTCATATCGATAGATTTTGTCAACCACAACGCGGGCATCTTCAATCGTCCTAACTACAAATCGGCCAATTCCAACGTCAAGTGCATCTGTTGCCGAAGAAGCCCATGCTCCCTCATTTGGATCTAAAAGCCCGAAATAGTCATCTGATGCATAGCTAATTGTTGGCACAAGAGACTGTACGGACTCATAAGTAGGAACATAGTTTGTGTTGCCCGGTAATCGGTCTTTATAGTCGTAAGACGCGTCACCAAACAACAGTAAGTAGCGCGGATAGTCTTGCCAGTTATTGCTTCTATCATAGAGCATGCGCATGAAATCGCGAATGGCAGACACATCTTGCGCACCTGAAGAGAACTCATTGTAAACCTGGTCTGGCGTTACAATACGAACCGTAAGAGGATTGGTCTCATTCTGCCGGTGGAAATCTGCCAAACGTTCTGCTTCACTCAAGAAATTTGGGTGACAGACAATAATCATGTTGGCTTGGTTTAGCGCGTGCAAGTCTTGATTTTCAACCCGTCCGATTGTTTCAACATTATAAAAGGCACCACCATTAAAAGCTACAAACTGACGAAGGGAGTCCGTTTCTATCTTGAATGTTGCGATAGAACCTTGACGGTCTAGCGTGCGCTGTTCCACATTGGTTGGGTCAGAAACTTCCCAAACGCGCATCGAACTGGTTGAGTTTGAAAGTTGGAATTCAGTGATATTTCCAGTACCCACAGATTCTAAATTTCTGAACGCCATTTGGCCTCCAGCCATCGAAAGGTTTCTTTTAAGCACAACATCTAAATAATCTAACCATCCAATGGCACTGGGAATGCCTCCTTTATTATAGGTAACGGCAACATTAGTATTTCCAGAAGACAGCTGAACCTCAGAGCAAGTTGTTTTGGCAACCGCTGTTGCAGAATAAATTCCAGTTGTTCCAGAAATGGTTTCTGCATTGACCACCGTACTCCCATTCACCTTAACCGAAAAAGTAGTTTGCGAGGAATGTTTTCCAAGAAATTTAGTGGAAACATAGCCAACTGTACCTGGCAAAACGTTAGAAAAGCCAAAGTCAAAATCATATGTTGTTTCAATGTCAAACACTTCCCCAAACCACTGTCTTCCCGATTTAATCAGGTTTACATCATCTGTTTCATGAAACTGGTAGTCTGTAAATGTGGTTACAGTATTAGTTGCGGTTCCAGAAGCTTGGGAGGTTGATGCAACGCGTCTTCCCATGCCTCGGTCAGCGGTAATAAAGTAATAGGCTTTCTCTGAATAGACATTGAATTCATGTCTGAAAAGGCCACATACAGAGCTGTCCTGAACCCAAGAATGTGGTCCTTTCGCGTAGAAAACGATGTAATCGTTTGCATCAAAGCTACCATCCGCTTCTCCAACCACTTCAATTGCATTCTGCTGTAAATCGTCATGCCGAAAGGCATTATTTGCTTGCGGCAACATGCCACCACCGTTTCCATAAACATTCAACCGTCTAGGGTCAATTGCGTTCACATCCATTCCCATCGCTTCCAAATCGTTGCGCGTAATTCGGTAAAGCCCATCCTGTCCAACCGCAATTTTATACCAGTTTCCGGTTGCTAATACAGACGTTGTGGCACTTGCGGTAGCAGCCGCTTTTGGCTTTCCATAAGGCGTTTGTCGAGTTTCTAAATCATAATCAACTAGTTTTTCAAGCTGACCCGTTGTCGCGTTTTTTCGGATTGGAACAAACGAAACACGGACGTATGCCTGTTTCATTTCAATGTAACGGTCGGCTTTCACCTCAACGGATGAAGGGAAAACAATACCCTCAACAGCTTCTTTTTCTTTAGCGCTGAGTGCCTCAAACTTCAAATTCTGTACCGTTGCATCTATAGTAGTACTAGACGAAACCCGTACGTTTTGTACAACGTACGGTAGAGACTCTTCTCCCAAGAAAACCGCTCCTTCAAAGAAAAGATAGGTTCTAGAGGATCCATCAAACTTTAGCTCCGTAACCGGCTCATCCCAACTTATAGCGTCTTTTAATTGAGTTTGATTTGTTCTCAACCCAGTTAAATTAGACCTATTGGTAGTTTGGCGTGTCTGGGCATTCACCAATGAGCTAATCATTAATGTGGCCAACCCGAGCAAAGATAATTTCAATATGTTTTTCATTGTTCTACAGAAGGATTCGTTACGTTCGCAATCTTAACAAAAGTTATCATCATAATAATTAGACTAGGTCTTCCGTTTGACTTTTTAACCAACGGAATATCCATGAAACAGCGGCAAAACGACATAAGTTCAGGAATATTGTGCAAAAACAACAATTTAAATCTACTTTGTTGTCAAGAATCGAAACTAAATTTATTCGTATTATTGTCTTTTAAATCCCAAAAAACCAGAATGCTTAAGCGGTTTTTCCTTGCCCTTGTGTTGATAATTGTAGGTGGTTGGTCGGCCAATGATGCGTTTGCCCAGGATCCACAGTTCACTCAATTTTATGCCAACCCTATCTATTTGAACCCAGCTTTCGCTGGTTCCAAGAGATGTCCGAGGGTTAATATGAACTATAGAAATCAGTGGCCAGGTATTTCAGGTACGTTCGTTACTTACAGTGCATCATTCGATATGGATGTTAATGCGCTTCACGGTGGTATTGGTGGTCATTTCATGGCAGATCGTGCAGGCGAAGGTACATTGAACAGTTTTGAAGGTTCTCTTATCTATGCGTACCGAATGAATATTTCAAGAAAATTTTCACTTCGTATTGGTGCGCAAGCCACGGTTATTCAACGAAGCATTGATTGGGAAAAACTCACCTTCGGAGATATGATTGATGCCCGATACGGGTTTGTGCGTCAAACTCAAGAAGACAAGCCTACTGAGAGTACAATTTTTGCTGATTTCTCTGCTGGTATAATTGGATATACTGAGACTTTCTTCGTTGGCTTTGCTGTTCACCATTTGTCTCAGCCAGACGAGGGTTTCAACGGTATAAGTAGACTACCAATGAAGTTTACAGGTCATGCAGGAGTCAATATTTATTTTGGGAAAAGAAGAGCTCAGGAGAAAAAGTGGAACCTCTCGCCAAATATTTTGTACCAACAGCAGCAAGACTTTCAGCAGTTGAATTATGGATTTTACCTTTCTAAAGGCTTTATCGTTGGAGGACTTTGGTTTCGCCAAAGTTTCAATAATCCAGATGCATTTGCCGCGCTTATTGGATTTCAGCAGGGGGCGTTTAAGTTCGGTTACAGCTACGATGTAACAGTTTCGTCTCTCACCAACAATACAGCTGGTTCGCATGAGTTTTCTTTAGGGCTTCAATTTGGTTGTAAGAAGCCTAAGAAAAAGTTCCGAGCAATCGATTGTCCATCGTTCTGATACAATAACGTAACCAGATAGGCGTTTTCACGTTCAAAGCATGTTTCGAAACAACATAGTCATGAAGAATATCCAGATAAACAGTTCCAAACTATTAGGCCTTTTTGTTGCTGCCACCTTCTTTTTGGGGGCCTGCCAAAAAGAGCGTTCAGCCACTACGGGTTGGAACCAAAACGACCCGAAAAACGGTGGCTTTGAGGTTGCTCCGTGGGAGGGTCAGGAAACCGGGCCAGGTCTGGTTTTTATTGAGGGTGGTACATTCTCTATGGGTAGAGTAGAGCAAGATGTTCGCTATGATTGGGATAATATTCCGCGAAGAGCCACTGTTTCTTCATTTTACATGGACGAAACTGAGGTAACTAATGTTGATTACCGTGAGTATCTCCATTGGACAACACGCGTTTTTTCAGCGAGTTATCCTGAAGTCTATAAAAGAGCCCTGCCAGATACATTGGTCTGGAGGAGTAAACTTGGTTTTAATGAGCCGTACGTAGAGCTTTATTTAAGACACCCAGCCTACAATTATTATCCGGTAGTTGGTGTTAACTGGTTACAAGCAACTGATTATTGTGCTTGGAGAACGGACAGAGTAAACGAGATGATTCTTGTTCGAGAGGGTATTTTGCAAACAAACCCAAATCAGGTTGATGAAGATAACTTCAACACGGATTCATATTTGGCAGGACAGTATGAGGGCTTGGTTCGTTCAGACCTTATCGATTTAGACCCCAATAAGGATACACGAAAGGTGCGTATTGAGGATGGAATTCTTCTTCCTCGCTACCGACTCCCAACAGAGGCTGAGTGGGAATTTGCAGCTCTTGGCCTTGTCGGAAACACAGTGTTTGAGCGGGTTACAGAGAGAAGACTTTATCCTTGGAATGGAGCGTATATGAGAAATGCTGATGATCGTTTCAAAGGAGAAATGATGGCAAACTTTAAGCGTGGGAAAGGTGATAATATGGGAGCTGCCGGCTTCTTGAATGACCGAGCTAACATTCCTACCGATGTTGCATCATATTGGCCAAATGATTACGGTCTTTACTGTATGGCGGGAAATGTTAACGAGTGGGTAAAAGACGTTTATCGACCGCTTAGTATGGAGGATGATGATGATTTCAACATGTTCAGAGGTAACGTCTTCGAAACGCAGTTGCGTGAAGAAGAAGGGGAAATTGCTGAGAAAGACAGTCTAGGTAGAATTATCTGGAGAGGCGTAAATGAAGAGGAAAATACTCAGCGTAGAAATTACAAGAAGTCAGATAACATCAATTTCCTTGATGGTGACTATTCGTCCTCAGTTTTTTATTCTAATGATGAGTACAATACCGGAGGAGATAAAGCCAAGAAAAGAATGTACGAGTGGGGAGCAACATCTCTGATTAATGACGATGCGCATGTCTATAAAGGCGGGTCGTGGAAGGATCGGGCCTACTGGTTAGTTCCTGGCACAAGAAGATTCTTGGATGCACAACAGTCAACTGACGATATTGGATTCAGATGTGCCATGCATAGAGTTGGATCACAGGTTCAAGGTCAGTAGTAAATATTTGATAACTAGTTTTAAAACCCCAAGCCATATTGGCTTGGGGTTTTTTATTTTTCGGCCATGGAGATTGCCAAGCTATACGAGGTTTATAAACAGTATCCTGTCATTTGCACTGATAGCCGTAAAATTGTAGATGGGTGCATTTATTTTTCCCTGAAAGGAGAAACCTTTGACGGAAATTCCTTTGCGATTGAGGCACTAGGAAAAGGTGCGGCTTACTCAATTACGGATAATCACAGGTTACCCAATACCAAAGGCCTTATCAAGGTTGAAGATGGACTGAAAGTGCTTCAAGAGCTTGCGGCATGCCATCGCCAGCAATTTGATATTCCTGTTTTAGGTATTACCGGGTCGAACGGAAAAACCACTACCAAAGAGTTAATGCTTTCTGTGCTAAGTCAGAAATTTGATGTTCTGGCAACCGGAGGAAATTTCAATAATCATATAGGTGTTCCCTTAACACTCTTCGGCTTGACTGCTGAACACGATATTGCCATAATTGAGATGGGCGCAAGTCGACAAGGCGACATCAAGGAGCTTTGCGACATAGCCGATCCGAATTTTGCATTGATTACCAATATTGGGAAGGCGCATTTGGAAACAATGGGAGGCTTAGAAGGTGTGCTAAAAACCAAAACCGAACTGTTCGACCATATTCTAACCAAGGGAGGCGAGCTTTTAGTGCACAGTTGCGATAAACTATTGGTTGAGAATGTAAAAGGAAAGGAGGCTTTCTATTATGGTGCTTTAGCAACAGACGATGTTCAAGGAAGAATTGTTCGAGATGGTAATTTTGTTTCTGTACAGTGGAAACGAAAAGATGACCTCGGTTCAATTGATGATGCACGAGTCGTTAAAACTAATCTCACTGGAACGTACAACCTGCCCAATATTATGGCAGCGGTTGCAACAGGAATATTGTTTGGTCTTTCGGATGAAGAGATTGCCAATGGTATTTCATCTTATGAGCCGTCAAACAATCGGTCTGAAGTGAAAAAGAAAGGTTCGAACACTTTTATTCTGGATGCTTACAATGCTAATCCAAGCAGTATGGAAGTTGCCATTACCAATCTTATAAGCTCAGATGGAGCAAATCACTCGGTAATTCTTGGTGAGATGCTTGAGGTTGGAGGCACAAGTGATGAAGAGCACAGGAATATCTGTATACGCTTACAATCGCTTCGTTTAAAATCTGTTTGTCTTATCGGAAAGGAATTTCAGCAATTCACGGATGAGTTCCCGTTCAACTTCTTTTTGAGTGTTGATGAATTGAATGAATGGCTGAAGAATAATCCATTCGAGAACGAAACCGTTCTTATTAAAGGGTCACGAGGAAATAGGTTAGAAAAAGCAGCAGAGCTACTTTTGAAGCAGGAGGAGTGAGGGAAAATGTGGGATACGCATTCAATGCGTCTCTACTCGGCCAGGTCACAAACTTGCGCAAGTGATAGTGTTAATATTCCACAAAACCTTTTCAAGAATAATTTCCCGTTACGGCATATCCCTACATTTGTGGCTCGTGAAAAGAAAAATCGTCATATCGGTACTCTTGGGTGTGTTTGCACTGATGCTTTCGCATCTGCTGATACCGCACCATCATCACGCAGATCATACAGATGCTGCGTTGATGGAAAAACATGATGGAGAAGGAGATCACCCCGATCATCATCACCATACAATAGATACATTCTTTTCTTTACTGCAATATGTTAATCAGGTTTCTCCTGATTTTGTACTTACACAGTTTGAAGATTATTCTTCTGCCGCCATTGCCTCCACAGTAGATCTGTGGAGTTTGGAAGAGGGAAATAATTCGGGTGCTATTGAAGTACCCGAGATTCCCTGGCACAGGTATTCCTTGCCTGCTGCGCATAGTTTGCGTGGCCCACCTTTGGCGTAATAACAGATCATCCTGATTGATTTTTTCCGTTGAAGCCTTGCTTCGATGGGATGCTGGTTATTACTCATTCAATACTTCATCAACATGAAAAAGCATTTATTGCCGCTGGCGATATTGGCTATCGCTTTGGGCGGTTGCCTCAATAAACACACGCACGAACACGAAGCCGAAGAAAGCGGACTTGAGCCGTTGGCTTACACATTATACACCGAAAAAACGGAACTCTTTGTAGAGTTTAAACCGTTGATTGTAGGAGAGGAAAGCCGCTTTGCTGCACACTTCACACATTTGGGAAAAGTCTTCACTCCATTTACCGAAGGCACGATAACTCTTACGCTGGAAGTGAGTGGAAAGAAAACCACCATCACGGCAAACGAACCGCAGGTTGCGGGTATTTTCCGTTTGGCATTGACACCAGAACAGGCGGGTGAAGCAAAATTGACCTTTGATATAAAGGCCAAGGATTATACCGAACAAATCATCATTAATGGTTTGAAGGTTTATGCGGATGAGGCAGTAGCCTTAGCCGATGCTTCTGAAGGTGCTGCGGATGCCGAGATAACCTATTTAAAGGAACAAGCTTGGAAGGTTGAATTTGCGAACGAGGCCGTTATCAGAAAAACGTTCCATGATGTACTGAAAACGAGTGGTGAGATTTTGTCTGCCCCTGGGGATGAGGTGATTATTGCCGCTAAGTCGCGTGGTATTGTGCTATTCAATGGAAGCACATCCATTGTGGGTTCAAAGATCTCTGAGGGCACGCAATTGTTTGTGATCTCTAGCGGAGACATGGCTTCTGGAAATATGGAAGCCGAGTATCAGGAAGCCAAGAACAATCTTGAAAAGGCAAAAGCCGACCATGAAAGGAACACAGCCTTATATGAGAAGGAAGTGATTGCTATAAAGGAGTTTCAGGCAACGAAAGTGGTATTTGAGAATGCGAAAACCGTGTTTGACATGATGGCGCGGAATTATACCAAGGGCGGCCAGCAATTGAAAGCCCCGATGAGTGGCTATTTGAAGCACGTATATGTCTCGGTAGGTCAGTTT
>Ga0222662_1000213_pt1 | contig 53539 bp, 39 predicted proteins | sample AntAcemetagen600_FD_179821 | JGI IMG/M metagenome (GOLD analysis project Ga0222662, IMG submission 179821) | Saline water microbial communities from Ace Lake, Antarctica - #600 | ecosystem: Environmental > Aquatic > Non-marine Saline and Alkaline > Saline | place: Antarctica: Ace Lake... | reverse complement strand
CTCGTCGGTGGTCGCCACCGAGAGAATTGAGGCCCGCAACGCCGCCGCGGCGGCCAAATCACCCATCGCATCGAGAGATTCGGCGAGTCGAACTGCCGCTTCGCCAGCAACCCGCCCATCCCTCGCGTTCAAAGATATTTGCACCTGTGCCGCGGAGACGGCGACCGCCTCCTGCAGGCGACGACGACGAATCAATTCTTTGGAGAGCCGCCGGAGATCTTCATCAGAGGCCGTACCCAAAACGGCGAGCCGGCGTCTGATCGCCAGCGCATCGGAGTCGCGGCCGGAAGCATCACACGCATCGGCCAGCGTTCGCATTCCGGTTGCCCCACCACCAGATCTGATCGCAGATTCCAAAAGCGGAATCGCCTCGATCGGACGCCCGGAGACCAGCAACGCTCGACCTCGAACGTAGTCCCGGACCGCCCCAACGCTCACGCGACCCTCAGATTGCACCGCTCGATTCGCGCTCGCATGCCGCTCGTCAAGATGATCGGCAACGATCAGATCGAGCGAGCGAATCGATGGGATTTGAATGAATTCCGCAGAAGCCAAGCCGGGAGGAAGCGGCACCTGGCGACGAACAGAAGGCGTCGATTGACATTCGGCATCTGCGAGACTCCGAAGTCGATCTTGTCCGGTCAACGAGTTGGCAACCCGGATCGAAGCGATCCTAGCATCGCTGACCTGGTTGACTTCCGCACCGTTGGTCTCTGCAATCGGAGAGACGCACCCCAATATCGGAATCATCGCCGACGCGATTCCGACGATCGCGAAGCGTTTGCTCCCACTCAGACGGTTCACCGCCCTTGGGTCACCGGCCGACGCCAGAGACATCAGCCAACTCGCTTCCGTGGCACCGGCACTGGTCGTGACGTATTTCGTTTTGTGGTCTTTTTCGCGACCTTTTTCGCGGCCGACTTCTTCGTCACCGCTTTCTTCACCGCTGGCTTCTTCGTGACGGCCGACTTCTTCGCGGCGGCCGGCTTCTTCGCGGCGGCCGGCTTCTTCGTGACGGCCGGCTTCTTCGCGGCGGCCGGCTTCTTCGCGGCGGCCGGCTTGACTGGTTCGGGGGCGACGATCGCAGGGATTTTCTCTGGTTCCACCGCCACTACGACCGGCGCGGGTGGCCTCGGGGGACGGCGCTTTCGAGCAAGTTTGGTCATGGTCCCGTCGGCCCAAGCGGCGTCAACCGCTGCTTGCAAAGCCGCAATGGCGGAATGGCCGTCGTCGGCCTTTACGGCAGAAGCGAGCCAAGTTGCGAGGATTTCATGCTCAACCGCTTCATCGATCACCCCCAATTCGTGCAACAGCAAGGACAATTGCTCGTCCGCAGGCATGGCGTGCACATCGAAGGAAAGTCGAAGCACCCGAGCCGACACGAAGGGATTGATACCGTCGAGACTCTCGATCTCGGCCTTCGCATCTCGTTTCCCCTTCTCGCGGACGTAGCTCAAAGAGATCTCATGCCGCCGAAGATAGATCGAATGAAGGGACTGCTTGATCCCCGTCAGTCGCTCCTCCAGAAGCGGGTATTTCTTCCCGATCATCGGCGCCAGTTCGTGAGGCAGCGAGACACGAATCTCATTGACATCAACCCGCGACTCGATCAACTTCGTCATGGCCGTCTCAGCCTGCTCAGTACTGGCTTCCCACAGGAGCCAGGCGTGAATAAGGACCATGACTGGATCTTCCGGCAGCGAAGCGACCGGAGGGTCATTCTTCTCCACCGACCGATGATGCTTTTTCAGGAGTGCCGAGAGTTTGGCGGGCTTCGCCCATTTGGTCTTCACGAAGATACCTCGCGATCTTCCGACGCACGATCGAGATCGTCATCGAAAGCGTTGCTTGAGGATTCAATGTCCACGGGACCGTCCCGCTTAGTTAAACCATCTGGATTCGACCCGTCCGAATCATCCCCCTGAGGATCGACTCTGAAGGATCCAATCCCATCACGGATGGCCGCATCCAAGGCGGCATCACTCTTGATCGATTCATCCAACTTGAAACGAATTTCAGGCACTCGCCTCAGGACTGTTTCGTCCTTAATCGCCTTCTTGAACAAGCCCGTGGCACTCTTAAGTCCGGCGATGACTCGAACCCCGTACTTGTCCGGCATCACAGAAATACTGACCGTGATGATCAGCAGATTATCCGCGAGGTCGACATTCGTCACAGAGACGAGCCCACGAATCCGAGGATCCGCGAAGCCACGAGAGATCCGTTCTTGGATGATACGAGACAGGAGCGACGCAACCTGTTTCGGTCGCACTCGATCCTGCCCGTCAGTCTCTTTGAATCGGCGCCTCGCCATAACCTTGCCTCAAAGGCTCCTGGCCACGGAGATTGTCTTGTAGCACTCCAGCACGTCGCCTACCTTGATGTCGTCGTAACCATCGATCTTCATGCCGCACTCCATGCCACTCTTGACCTCCTTGGCATCGTCCTTGAATCGCTTCAATTGATCGAGCCGTCGGTCCTTCTCGACAACGATGCCGTCGCGAGTAACACGAATCTGAGCACTGCGTTCCACCACGCCATCAGTGACGTAGCAACCAGCCACCGCACCGACCTTGGAGACTCTGAAGACTTCCTTGACGTCGGCATGCCCAAGAACCTCAAGCTTGAGTTCCGGATCCAGCAGACCAGAGGCCGCCTTCACAACGTCATCGGTGATGTCATAAATGACGTCGTAGAGACGAATATCGACGCCTCTGGATTCGGCAAGCTGTCGAGCCTTCGGGGTCGTCGTCACATTGAATCCGACCACGATCGCTCCGGTGGCTTCAGCGAGCGTGACATCGCTCTCGTTGATTCCGCCAACCGCAGCATGTTTGACCGAAACCTTGACTTCCTCCGACCCGATCTTCCCGAGCACCGCACGGAGCGTCTCGACCGATCCTTGGACATCCGCCTTGAGCACGAGCGGCAGATTCTTCTTCTTTCCTTCTTCAAGGTGATCGAAGATATTGTCGAGCGTGATCTTCGGAGCCGCAAGTTCTCGTTCTCGTTCGAGTCCACGTCGCTCCTCGGCAGCGGATTCCGCCTCTTTGAGCGAGCTGGCGACGAAGAAGCGATCACCCGCGTCGGGCAACTGGTCGATTCCGCTAATCGCAACTGGCGTGGAGGGTCCAGCAGATTCGACTCGGTTGCCGCGATCATCGACGATATCTCTTACCCGTCCAAATCCGCGGCCTGTGACGATGAAATCGCCTTTCTTCAGCATGCCTTCTTGGACGAGCATGCGGGCCACCGGGCCTCGCCCTTCTTCGACTTGGGCTTCGAGAACCGTTCCCTCGGCATTCCCTGCGAAGTCGCCTTTGAGGTCGAGCAGATCCGCCTGATAGTCGAGGATATCCAGCAAATCTTGGATCCCATCGCCTTCGGTCGCACTGGTCTTGATGACTTCAATGGAACCGCCCCATTCGGTCGGATTCAGTTCGTGCTCCGCAAGTTGCCCGAAAATCCGCTGAATGTTCTCTTCGGTCGCCTCGACTTTGTCAATCTTGTTCAACGCGACCACGAGGGGTACGCCGGCCGCCTTTGCATGGCTGATGGACTCTGCGGTCTGAGGCATGATTCCGTCGTCGGCCGCAACAACGAGCACGACGACGTCAGTCACCTTCGCGCCTCGGGCACGCATGTTGGTGAAAGCCTCGTGACCCGGCGTATCGATGAACGTGACGACACGTTCTTTCTCGCCAGCCGTGACCGGTACCTGGAATGCACTGGTGGCCTGCGTGATGCCACCGGCCTCGCCGGCGGCCACGTTGGCCTTGCGAATCCGGTCAAGTAGTGACGTCTTTCCGTGGTCGACATGACCGAGAATCGTCACGATCGGACTTCGCAGTCGCTCATCTTCCCGTTCGCGAGCCATAAATCGTTCTTCGATGACCTCGGCGGCCGTCTTCGCTTCCTCGACCTGCAACTCGATCTCATATTCCATCATGATCTCGACCGCTCGTTCGGTATCGATCGCTGAGTTGATGGTGGCAGGAATGCCCTCAAGGAAGAGTTTCTTGACGATCTCCGCCCCCTTCACGCCAGTCGCGGCGGAGAGATCCTTGATCGTGATCGGCTCCGAGATCTTGACGGGACCGGTGGGCTTCGTTGCGATTGGTGCACCGCGTCGCCCGCCTCCGCCGCCTCGGCCTCGCATCCGGTCCTGTCGATGCTGCCTGAAGAACCCCTGAGAGTGCTTCAAAGCCTGGTCACGTTCGGCCAGATCCTGAGCTCGCCAAGGCTGGAAAGGTTGTTTTTCTCCGAGCCCGGTACCGGCCCGACCGGTTCGCCCGTCACCCCCGCCACTTCGTCGAGGACTTCGACCCTTCGCGCCGGGTCCGCTGGGCCCACCAGGCCCACCGCCACCGCGCCGTGCATCCGACTGTTGCTCCATCTCACCAGCGCCACCACCGCGGCGAGGTCCGCCACTCGACATCATCCCACCACCCTGCTGACCTCGAGGTCGCGGTGCGGGAAGCCGATCGGGTGCTTCAACTCGAATGACCTTCGGACCGGCCAGCGCCACCTTGGTCGGCTGGCCGAGCTGCGGTCCCACCGGCGAAACGGTGTCCGGCCGACGCGGGACGTTCATTCTCGGCGCGTTGGGGTCGACATTGCCGCCGTCTGGAGTGGAGGCTGCGATCGAAGGCGCTGAGGGTTCCACAGGATTTTCTGGCGTGTCCTCTAGGGTGTCCTCCGTCGTGTCCGGGAGGGTGTCCGGGAGGGTGTCCTCGGGCGTGTCCACATCGATGACTGGCGCTTCTGGGGCCGGCGCCGCCTCGATCTTTGCAGACGCCGACAACGAGGCGATGACCTCGATCGGAGGTTCGGCAACCATTACCTCAGTGGCGACGGGCGTCGGTTCGACGGGTTCCTCAACGACGACCTTCTTCGTCGTCTTCCTGACCTTTGCCCGGGCCTTCACAACGTCGACCTTGGCCGAGGTCTCGACTGCTGTCGAGGCCTCACCATCAGCGTTGCCGAACCACTCTCGCACGGTGTGCGAAAGACCGACCGAAACCGCTGACATATGGTTGGTAATGTCAGGGATATCCTCGGCCACGCACTTGGCAACGATGTCCTTGCTGGACACTCCAAGTTCCTTGGCAAGCGTGTGCACTCTTAGAGCAATCGTCTTCTTCTTGGCCACGTGGTTCTCCTCGCGAATGGGTTTTCCGCATTCGCGGACCGTCAGTCAATCCAACATTCGAACACTTTTCACTAACTCGTCACCGTGATTCACAACCCGGTGTTATTAAACATCTTCAACGCGCTCACCCCGAACTTACCCGGGTCCAAACACTCAATCCTCTTGGCTCGCGGTACCGGCATCATCAGACGCCGGCATTCCACCGAGCAATGCATCCGCCGAAGCTTCTGCGGCGGCATCTGTCGGCTCAACCGCCTCGACTGAAGCCTCTTCAGTCATCGACGACGGCGCGATTGGCTCGACGGGGCCACCGCCAAGGATCGACGCTGCAGAAGATTCCGCATCCGAATCCGTTGCCGAAAGGATGGCATCGGCCGACTGATCTTCGGCAGCCTTGGCTTCTGCTTCCTTCTTGGCCTTTGCTTGCTCCTCTGAGACCTCATGTGCCCGAGCCGCCGCTCGTTCCACGATGGTGGCCGCCAACTCGTCGGTGAGCTCGAGCTCTTCGACGAGCACGCCTTCCCCGACTTCTTCGATGTCAAAGACGCTAATCATGCCCAACGCACCCATTCGATCGAGCATCACATCCGTGATTCCCTCAATGCCGCGAACAGTGACTTCGAGGTTCTCAAGTCCCTTCGCGAATTCCTCGGGCGTCAGAATGTCGATATCCCAACCGGTCAATCTCGCCGCAAGCCGGACGTTCTGGCCGCGGCGACCGATCGCCAGGGACAACTGGTCCTCGCGAACAATAATGGTGGCTCGTCCCAACTCGAAGCACAGGCTGACTTCTTCGACTTCGGCAGGCTTCAACGCGTTGGCAATGAGAACCTGACTCGATTCATTCCAGCGAACGATGTCAATCTTCTCGCCGTTGAGCTCGTCAACAATATTCCTGATCCGACTGCCACGGACGCCCACACAAGCTCCGACCGCATCAACCTTGGAGTCGATCGAACTCACCGCCAGCTTGGTGCGGAATCCGGCTTCCCGAGCCATCGCCTTGATCTCAATGACTCGCTCACTGACTTCCGGAACTTCCTGCTCGAAGAGTCGGCGGATGAAGTCGGGATGCGAACGGCTCAACACGATCTTGACCTGGTTGCCCGCGTCTCGGACGTCGAGAATCAAACAGCGAACGCGATCCCCAGGGTGGAATTGCTCGCCCGGAATTTGTTCACTTCGGGGCATGAACCCCTCGGCTCGGTCGATCTGAACCACGAGTGCGCCGCCCTCGTATCGCTGCGCGGCACCGGTGACCACTTCGCCTTGTCGCTTCGCAAACTCGTCGAGGAGACTGTTTCGTTCATCCTCTCGGAACCGTTGAATCATCACCTGCTTCGCCGTCTGCGCGGGAATTCGACCCATCGCGGAAAGGGGAATCTCTTCGACCCCTTCGCCTTCAATGTTCCGCCAGAGCCTGATCGAACCGCTGATTCGATCCATCTGGCAACCGAACTCCTCGGTATCAAGGGAGTTGAAGTGCTTGCGAGCGGCGCTCACCATGGCCTGCTCAAGATCCTCAATGAGGAGTTCCCGATCAATGCTTCGGTCACGGGCGATGGAATCGAGGATTCGAAGGGTTTCTGGATTCATAATTCTGCTGCTTCGGACGAGCTTCGCCCGCCGCTCCTTGAGTTGTCAGAACGAGTTATCGAGTTATTGAGAACGACTGACGACCAAACGACCAACGCCAACTACTGAGATGCACCGCCGCCGGCCCCCGTGGCCGAATGACCAACCTCCCAGACTGCTCAGCTTCGGTTACTCCGGCCGTGATTCGGTCACACGAAGCGAGCCACGCATTCCAATCAAGGAAGCGTGGCCCGTCGAGCCGATCGCGAGCGATCGGATGCCGTCCTGTAAGAAGACCGTCACCTCATGGGGACGATCTCCAGCGAAGAAAAGGCTGATCCGGAACCAATGACGGACGCCGGAGCGTCTGACATCGGAGCCTCCACGATGGACCGGTAAATCCGGTTCGATCGTGCGCCGACAAGTGCGGATCGGAAAACGTGATGGCCAGAAAACTGGCTCACCCTCGAATCCCGAGGCATTGACGGTCCGATGCGCTCAATTCAGTAGCGTTTTTGAGCATCGGGGAATCATCCTTACCCGGCGTCGGACGACGGACGGGATCACGACCTCGATAACGCGAGGCCGATCGGGCACGATACCCGGCCACCGCTCTTCATGGTCGCCAATTCAAGGTATTCCCGGGGTTATGACGTCATATCAGGGGTTGGAATCTCGGAATTTCCAACTTTGGCGGGATCCACGATCCGTAAAGCTCGCATTCCGCGGTGCTGCCCGAGGGTCGCCTCGAACTTGGGACGCCCGGCCACGCTGACCTGAACGGGCTGATCCGCACGCCGATCAGTGGTTAAGAGATCACCAACTTCGAGACGGCCCAGATCGGACAAAGTGATCGATGTCTCGGCGAGGGTCGCTTCGATTTGCACCATTGAGTCATGGAGTTTGGAGACGATGGCATCCTCGGCCTCGTGGGCCCGGTCCGCCCCTGCCACGAACCAGTTCTCGGTGCTGAGATCGTCCATAACTGGCTCAATGACGTTGTAAGGGATGCAGAGGCTCATGGTTCCAACCCCGTCTCCGACCCGACTTCCCAGCCGAATTTCGAAGCCAATCATCACGACGACTTCATTGGGCGGAACGATCTCCACGAGCTGCGGATTAGATTCCATGGCCGCGACGCCGAAGTCGATCTCCCGGACACCAGACCAGGCCTCGGTGAGCGCGTTCATCCCCAGATCAAGCACACGCCGCATCAGCCGAGTCTCGATACCGGTCAAAGGACGCTGCGGGATCAGAAGGTTCTGATTGGTTCCGCCCAGCAACCGCTCGACCAAGGGATAGACCACGAGTGGGCTGATTTCCAGGCAGATCTGACCGCCGAGCGGTGGACAGTCAAGCAGGGTGAAACACGTTGGATTGGGCAGGCTGCCGATGAATTCCGCGTACGTCATCTGCTCGGCACTGGCGACCCGGACTTCCACGATCGAGCGGAGAAATCCCGACATTTGGGCCCCGAACCCTCGAGCGAAGGCTTCATGAAGGGTACGAAGCGTCCGCATCTGGTCCTTACCGATCCGCTCCGGTCTCTTGAAGTCATAGACCCGGATCTCAACTTTCTCGTGATCTCGGCGAAAACGAGAGAAGATTCGCGCTGGCGGCTGCTCATCCTTCAAGCCGCCGGATTCGACGGCATCCAGCAACACGTCGACTTCTTTCTGATCGAGCATCTCGGCATCGGACATGGCTTCAACTTCTCCGGCAACGGGCTGAAGATCGAGATTCGGCCTCCTGCCGATCCCCATCAACCGCACCGCGACCATTGGATCATCGGCAGGCAGTCCGATTCGGCTTGAGGTTGGGCACTCGGAGAAAGCGCCTGAACCCCGACTCGCTCGCCGCGATCCTGAATCTCAAGCGTGATTCCGATGATCGGTGCGCCATCGCGATGGAGCAGGACGCCTCGAGAACCGGGATGCGCCCGGCACGGAAAACCGCCCAGACGTCGTTTCATGCGGCACCGAACCCGCGTCCTTGGTTGATTTTTGACGATCTTCGCGAGGGGGCATGTCCGAAGGTTTTTTTAGTGGACATCTGATCCTATAAGCAAGATAACCCTTTTAATGCGTTTATATAATCTTAATTATAGGACTAAAATACTTTCAGCTCGGGTGTTTTTTCTATCCTTGCCGCTGAAATCTTGATACGTTTCTATAAGTCAACGAAACGATCGTATTTGTCGCGAAGCATCATGGGAGTTTCCATGACACGACGAGACAAGACAAAACAAGACAAGACAAAAGAGGAGCACTGAGATGAAAACCCGCACCGATTTAATAATGATGACCATGGCGACCATTTCCGCGATCGCCATTGGATCAAGCACCATGGCAGGGACCGTGTTTAACACGACCACCAACGACCTTGGCTCGAATCAGTACCAGCTTGTCAGTACGTTCACGCTCAACTTCGATCTGTCCACGGCCTACGTCGATTCGGACCTAAACGGCACCATCGACTCCAACTTCGCTACCGGCTACACCAACGACTATGACGGCTTCTACGTGGACCCAGAAAACTACATTCTGGATTTCAGCGGCGATACCTACTACTTGGGCAACCAGTTGACCACCAGTGGCACCGTCGACTGGTCGCTCAACTACGCCAGCACCCCCGGCGATGCATCAAGCACCTACAGCACCATCCTGTTCGGCACGATGTCGGGCGGAATCCTGACGATCCGAGACGGCGTCGAGTGGCCGGTCAGCGGCGGCGGTGCGGGCGCTGGAAACCGATGGGGATACGCAACCGGTGACTTCAACAGCTTCGTCTGGGATAGTGCGAACGGCACCCTCGCCTCCAACGGCTTCGTCCCCGGCCCGTTCGGCATGCTGGCCTTCGCCGGCTTCGGCATGGCTCGCCGTCGTCGAAACCGCTGATCAGCCTCCGACAAATAGTTACCGACGCCGAATCCCGAGTGCACGCTCGGGATTCGGTTCGTCATGGGTTCGTCATGGGGGGGAGCCGCCCCCAAACCAGACTGCTCCTCGGCACGAGAACGTCGTACTATTCTCTTTCCATGCGACCACACACCAGCATTCTCGACCGCTTCCGAACGATCCTCGCCCTGATCGTCCTGAGCCCACTCCTGCTCGCCACTACCCCCGCCCTGGCTCAGTTCGACTTCGGATTCGATGGCGACACCGCCTCGGAATTCAACGACTCCCGGGATCGGGTCGGGACCGAAATACAATTGTCGCGAACCGCCGCGGCCCCCGGTGGCGACGTGGTCGTCGCGGTGATTCTCGACCTCGATGCGGGCTGGCACGTCTGGCCCGGGCCGGTGACCGTGCCCGAGGACTTGGCGGAATTCGACGGCGCGATTCGAACTGAGATCGCGGTGCCCGCGGCGGAGGACGCCCCCTTCACGATTCATGACGGATTCGCGACCTGGCCCGAGATTCACGGCGTGCTCGCGGATCTCGGAGACGGCCCGATCCGGTATGCCGTCTACGAGGGTCGCATCGCGATCCTCGTCCCGCTGACCATCGACCCCGACGCGGCCATCGGAACCTACGACGTCTCGCTTGATCTCATTTTTCAAGCCTGCGATGACCAGGTCTGTCTGGCGCCAGTCGACATGGTCATCACTGGCTCGCTGGAGATCGTCGCGGTGGGCGCGAGCGGGATCAGCAACGAAGATGATCCCGTGTTCGACGCGTTTGACCCCACGGTCTTTGGGAAGATTCGCAGTGGCGTCAAAGCCCCCGAGGTCATCGAATTTGATGTCTTCGGGTTTGCGTTTACCGTCGACGTCGCCGGCGGCGGCGGTTTTCTCCTTCTACTGCTGGTCGCGGCGCTCGGTGGGCTGCTTCTGAACCTCACCCCCTGCGTGTTGCCGGTCATCCCCTTGAAGATCATGGGGCTTAGTGCCGTCGCGGATAATCGACGCCGCTGTTTCGCACTTGGCTTCTCGATGTCGCTGGGCGTGGTCTTTTTCTGGATGCTGCTCGGTGGGCTGATCGCCGGAGTGAAGAGTTTTCAGTCGATCAGCCAGCTTTTCCAGTACCCCATCTTCACGATCAGCGTCGGCGTGGTCATTGCGGTGATGGCGATCGGGATGGCCGGGTTCTTCACCATTAATCTTCCCAGCCGCTTCTACGCCGTCCAGACCCGGCACGACACCATGGGCGGATCGTTCCTCTTCGGCATCATGACCGCGGTTCTCTCGACGCCGTGCACCGCTCCACTGATGGGCGCGGCGGCAGCGTGGGCAACCACCCAGTCACCGGGAATCGTGCTCATTGTCTTCGCCTCGATCGGCACCGGCATGGCAGTTCCGTACCTGATCCTGAGCGCCTTCCCCAAGATGGTTCAGAAGATGCCCAGGACCGGTCCCGCCAGCGAAGTCGTCAAGCAGGTGATGGGACTCCTGCTGCTGGCCGCCGGGATCTACTTCATTGGCAGCGGGCTCGCCGGTCTCACGATCAAACCCAATGAACCGCCGTCGCACGTCTATTGGTGGTTCGTCGCCGCGGCCGGTACCGTCGCGGGGTTGTGGCTCCTGGTCAAGACGTTTCAGCTCACCAAGAAGGCGGTACCCCGAATCATCTTTACTGTCGTCGGCGGGTTCATCACCACGCTTTCGGTGCTGATCGGCTTGACCATGACCGCAAAGGGTCCGATCGACTGGGTCTACTACACACCCGAACGCTTCGCGACCGCCATCGCTGAAGACAAGGTGATCGTGCTCGACTTCACCGCAGAATGGTGCTTGAACTGCAAGACTCTCGAAGCAACCGTGCTGGCCGACGACGATGTGGTCGCCCAACTCAAACGGGCCGACGTCATCCCCATGAAGATCGACCTCACCGGGGAAAACCCGGACGGTCAGGCCAGGCTGATCGAAGCCGGCCGCCGCACGATTCCCCTTCTCGTCGTCTATGACCGCGACGGCCAGGAGATCTTCAAGAGCGACGCCTATACCCCAAGCCAAGTGCTAGAGGCGATCGCAGAAGCCGAGCAAGTGCCATAAGCCGCACGAGAAAAGCCCTCTTGAAGGGACGGCGTCTGGTATTCCCTGCGAAAAACGTGGGCTCGATACCACCTCCCCCGGACTCTGAATCAAAAGGCCCCGCTCCCTAACCATGGCATCGGGGGTCTCCATGACGCTCAAGTTACGATCGCCGGGACGCGCTTGACCGAACTGGCAGACTCGATCGACCCCAGGCCGGTGCCCCCGGTGAGACCGACGCGAACTTCCGCATCAATCGGTGATGACGCCGCCCAACCCGCGAGTTCGACATCGAACCTCGACGGCATTCAGGCGCTGCAATTCACGATCCCCAAGCTGAACGATCGGGTCGAGTTCGCGTTGCTCATTGATCATCCGAGCGGAGGCCACGGCCAGTAGCGCCGCATCGCACTGATCCAGATCGGCCAGCCGCTCCGCTCGTGCGACTCGCCACGCCGGATCCCAAGGGTCGAATTCGATCGCGACGTCGACGGCCACGAGCGCCTGCTGGTTCAGTCCCCGCTCCACGGAATCGTTCGCCAGAACCAGAAGAATCGAAGCACGTACCGCACTTGATACCGGTCCGGGGCGGGCGGTGAACCACGCATCGGCGAGTTGGAGTGCGGCGGCAAAATCATCCGGCTCGCCTGCGGCCATGAACTGCTCGATCGACCCGCGAATCCGACGCTCGTCACTCCAGTGCCCATCTGCGATCACGGCCGCGGAGAGGCTGAGGGCGGCGGCTCGACGATCCAATGCCGAGGGCGAAGGCCGGTCGTCATCGAGTGAGCGATGCAACGCCGCCACGACTCGGCGAGACTGGGCCTCGGAGAGTCCAATGCGAAATGCCACGAACGTTGATGCGATCGCCAGCGTGACAAAGCACGCTGCCACGAGTGGATCCCGCATCGAGGGGCGCGGCTTCGGCACGATCGCTCGGGAGGCGGCGTTGACGCCACCAGCCACCGCCAGAAACGCCCAGCAGAATGCCACGGATCCACTTTGCCAAAAGAGCATTTCAATCTGCGCCTGGGCCGCAATGACCACCGCGGCGGCCACCCCAACGGCCCGGACCATCGGCCCGGAGACATCGGCGAGCAGACTGATCACCACCACCCCCACAAAGATCCCCATCGCAATCCCGACGGCTCGGAGCAGCACCGCGTCGACTCCAAGCGGTGCCTCGACGAACGACTGAATCGCCAAGAACCCGAGACCAAGCGCCGTGACCGCGACGCGACGCTGCCCATTCCAGACCAAGCCGGTGGACGCTGGAGCATCGCCGTCGATCGTCGGTTCCCCACGCTGAAACACCAGCCTGCAAGCCGCGATGATCCACGCGATCGCCACCACCCCCATCGACGCGAGCCAATCCACGCCCATCGAATGCGCACTGGCCACATCCTCCGGACTCCGGAGTGGTTTTAGTTGGAGATAGGCATCTTGGAATCCATCCGGCCCCACACCGGCCAGCGGCGATGAGGCCAGCATCCCCCACGCACCCTGAAAGTAATGCCACCGAAAGAGCAAACTTCGATCACCCAGAAATGACTCGGGCAACCAACCTCGCAGAAGAACCGCGAGGAATGCGACCAGTCCTGCAACCACCACGATCGCCCCGGATTGAGCTCGAAATCTTGAGCCCAGAGGCCCCAAAAGAAGCAGGATCGCAATCACCCCGACCGCCCCGGCCGCAATCGCGCCCTTCGACCCATTCACCCCAACCAGCACCGCCATCGTGAACGCGGCCAACCCGAGGAGGACCGGGCCGCCTGCTTCATGGCCTCTCCGCCTGGAAACGATCAGAACGCCAATGAGCCCGACGAATCCGGCCGCCGCAATTCCACTGAAAATATTAGAAAAGCCGACCCAGCCAGTCGCTTCTGGTTGACGAAGTCGACGTTCAAACGCCAAGGCAGCGGGTGAATCCGCGAGCCAACCCCGCGCCGCCAAAACGTCCACGCGATTGGCTTCGAAGAATGAAACCGTCTCGGCGTGCTCGATTGCAACCTGATGCACGCCTCGAACTGCCATCGCAACCACGCCGCCCAGCAACATCGCGAGCACGACGACTCGAATCCGACGATCAACGACCAGATGACCAATCGCCACACCCCCGGCCGCGGCTGCAAACCAATCGATCGCTCGCCAGGCTTGCAGGAAATCTCCGGTGGCATACCAGGCGAGAACTGGGAGCGGAAGACAAAGCAGAAGCACGAGTTTGAAGTCCAGCCCCCGGCGTCGACCGACCGACCAGAACGTCATCGCGGAAAGTCCGATCAGCAGTGCATCGAGCAGGGTCGACCCCGCCGGGCCAATCGCCGACATCGGTCCGGCGACCTGGCTCGGATCGACGTCAAAGATTCGATCCGGGGTGATCGGAAGCAGCAGCCGAAGCAAAACGGTGGCGGTCAGGAGAACTGCGAGCCAGAGATCGGTTCCGATCGAATCCGGCGCATCCACGACGGCTGGGGTTTCGATCGCACGATCAATTCTCGCCGCGCTCATCAATCGCGTCCTCGCTGACGGGCCCCCGATTCCAACAATCCAAGAACGAGCAGGATTGCCGCGGTCTGGGCCCCAACCATGACCGCCTGCCAGGGTTCCACGCTCCCGAGGACGATGCCTCCGACGCCGGTGGCCGCGGACAGCGCCCAGATCACCAGCACGGCCGATCTTCTCGACAGGCCAAGACCAACCAGTCGGTGGGAGAGATGCTGTTGGTCGCCGACCAGCGGGCTCCGACCCTGCCGAATCCGAATCAGACTGACCGTCACCAAGTCATAAATCGGAATGGCCAACACCACGACCGGCATCAGCACGCCGTACCAGGCGCTCCCGAGCGCAAAGTCGGGATCGGCGGTATCAACGAAAGTGGTTCGAATGGTGAGGGTCGCGAGCAGCCAGCCAACCAGCAGGGAGCCCCCGTCGCCGAGAAAGATCCGGGCGGGCGGCACGTTGAAGACGAGGAAACCCATCAGCCCGCCGCAGAGAAGCCCGAAGGCTCCAGCGGTGAACCACTGCCCATTGATGATCGTCGCGGCCATGAAGATCGCGGCGGCAATCGCGGCCACGCCACCGGCGAGTCCATCCATGTTGTCGAGGAAGTTGATGGCGTTGCAAATCACCACGATCCAGGCGACCGTCAACGTGGCAGACAACGCGATCCCGGCACCACCGAACAGATCGAGCGCCGTGAACAACCGAAGCTCTCCGACGACCACCACGACAATGGCCACGAGGAGTTGGGCCACAAACTTGGTGTAAGGCCCCAGCGCTCGACGATCGTCGTAGACCCCGACCGCGTGCATCACCACACCCCCGAGAAGAATGGTCCACCAAGCGGTTTTTTCTGATCCCAAGCGATCTGCGAAAGTCCCGATCGTGGTGCTGCCGAGGTCGATCGATTCGATGAGTGATGGTGCGAAGGTCAGGGTGAGTAGACCAACTAGCAACGGCCCGAGGGTGGCGATCGCGATTGCGATCCCACCAATGTTGGGTATCGGCCGGAGTTCTTTCTGGTGCCCCGAGGTGCCGCCGGAATCGAGGGCCCCCGTGCGACGGCCCAACCGAACCAGCAAGGCCGTGAGCGGCATGGCGATCAGGAAACCGAATGGAAGTGAGAACAGGGTAGGTCCGAGCATCCAACTCATAGTAGCCGCCTCGTGGACGGTCGCTCGTCGCCCGGGCGTCGGTGCGGTACGCTGTGGCACCATGAAATCCGTGACGATCTATTGTTCGAGTTCTGCCTCGCTTGACCCCCATTTCACCCGGACGGCCGAAGTGGTCGGGCGAGAACTGGCCGCCCGTGGCCTCACCCTCGTCTATGGCGGCGGTTCGACCGGGCTGATGGGCGATGTGGCCCGAGCCTGCGCTTCCGCGGGCGGAGAAGTCGTCGGCGTGATCACCACCTATCTCGCCGGGCTGGAAGTCGCCTTCGAGGGCTGTACCGAGCTCATCACGGTCGAGACCATGCGAGATCGCAAACGCATCATGGTGGAGCGGGGCGACGCCTTTCTGGTGCTGCCTGGAGGGCTTGGGACCTACGAGGAATTCTTTGAAACCCTGGTCGGACGGGTCCTCGCCGAGCACAATAAGCCCGTGGGCATCGTCAACGATCACGGCTACTTCGACCCGTTGCTGGCGATGATCGACCATGGCATCGAGCAGAAGTTCATTCGACCTGCCATTCGACAGCTCCTTTCGATCGACCGTGATGCCATCGCAGTCCTGCACGCCCTCGCGGAAGATCGAGGCCACGGACTCACCCAAGCAGACCTGATTCCCCCGCTCGGCGAGTTGGAACGCTGATTCAGCCGATTCGATCGACCTCACCGCGCCGCCGCCCGCCTCCGCCCCGCTACGCTCTCAATCATGCCCGCCACCGCGATCATCGCCGGACAGGGAGACCTCCCTCGCCTCACCGCTCTGGGCGTCCGGGCCGCTGGGCGTCGAGTGATCGGACTTGGCCTCCGCGGAATGTTCGATGATTCCTTCCCCGAGGCATGCGATGAATTCCGCTCGGTGAGTTTTCTGCGACCGACCGGATGGGCGCGGGCGGCCAGACGCGCAGGGTGCGAAGACGCGATTCTGATCGGACGAGTCGGCAAGAACGTGATGCATCGGCGTCGATTCAAATTCGAGATGCTCCAAGAGATCCCCGACTTTTATGTCTTCGACCTCTGGTACCGAAAGTTGCGGTTCGACCGTCGCTCCGCCACACTCCTTCGAACCCTCGCCGACGATCTGGCCGAACGCGGACTCAATATCGTGGACTCCACCACTTATCTTCAGGATCATCTCGCCACCGTCGGGGTGAATACCGCTCGCCAACCCACCGCCGCCGAAGCCGGCGACGTGATCTTTGGCTGGTCACTCCTGCAGAAGACCAGCGAACTCGACATCGGCCAGGCCATGGCGGTTCGTCAACGCGATGTCATCAGCGTCGAAGCCTTGGAGGGAACGGATTCGATGATCGCCCGCAGCGGAGAACTCTGCCCCCGAGGTGGATGGACGCTCTTGAAGACTTCATCGCCCGGCCACGATGCTCGATCGGACGTCCCAACCATCGGCGAACTCACAATTCAAAATGCAGCCGCGGCAGGATGCACCTGTATCGCGATCGGGGCCGGCGAAGTCATCCTCGCCAACCGACCGAAAGTCTTGGCGGCCGCCGATGCGGCGGGGATCACGATCGTCGGCATCGATGGTGATCCCGCCGCGTCGCTCAATGCCTCCAACCGGATGAACACGCCCGATGGCTGACCGCTCGCCGCCGAAGGTTCCACGGGACGCCGGCGATCCAGCGCCGCCGACGCGAAAATTCGCCAGCCGAGCCGGCCTGAAGATCGAACACGGCCTCGACGAATTCGAACTTGATGTCTGCGAATTCCGATGTGCCGACTTTGGCGCGAATGTCGGCGGATTTACCGACTGCCTCCTTCAACGCGGCGCGGCCAGCGTGATCGCCGTGGAGACCGGGCGCGGCGTCCTCGCCTGGCCGCTTCGGCAGGACCACCGAGTCGAGGTCCGCGAGCGAACCAACGCCCTGCATGCGGACCCGCCAGAGAACGGCGTCGACCTCGTGGTGATGGATCTGGCCTGGACGCCACAACGGCTGGCAGTTCCTGCCGCGCTTCGATGGCTCAACCCAACCGGTGCCCAACGGATCGTGACCCTCGTCAAACCTCACTATGAGGTTCGAAAAGAGGAACGAGGGCTCCTGGACAAGGGATTCCTCCCACAAGAAGAGGCCCCTCGGATCCTCCGAGAAGTGCTTGATTCGATGCCGGATCTCGGCGCCAAGGTCCTCGGTTCGACCGCGTCTCCGCTGGTCGGAGGCAAGACCGCAAAGCGGCGAGGGGTCCCTGGAAACATCGAGTACGTGGTGATGCTCGCTCCCCTTGACGAGGTCGATCCTCGGCCCCTTCAGGATCCCTGAATTCAAACCTCGAATGCACTGTTTCATTGGCCTCCAAAGACCACGTCTGAGGCGTGTTTCAGGTAGAATCTGAAGTTCAAGAATTCGCGAACTCGCCTCTTATTGGAGGGATGAGCACCCGCGATTTCGATGGCTTTACAGAGGGATTCGAAGACCCGCATGAGTGAAGACTCGATCACCCCCGATTCGAACGACGATTCGAAAAACGACGACCCCTCGAAAGAGATTCCACAAGACGATGTCTCGTCGGATTCAGATTCGAGCATCATTGCGCCGACCGCGGCTGCGGTCGGTCGTGTCGTCAACCTGGAGATCGAACGCGAGCTCCATGATTCCTATCTGACGTATGCCATGAGCACCATCATGGATCGGGCGCTGCCCGATGTCCGTGACGGTCTCAAGCCTTCTCAGCGCCGCATCCTCGTGGCAATGCACGACCTGAATCTTTCGCCCGGTCGAAAGCACATCAAGTGCGCGAAGATCGCCGGCGATACCTCGGGTAACTACCACCCACACGGCGAATCGGTGATCTATCCGACCCTGGTCAATCTTGGCCAGAACTGGAAGACCCGCTGCCTCCTGATCGAAAAGCAAGGCAACTTCGGATCCATCGAAGGCGACCCCCCCGCCGCGATGCGATACACGGAAGCCCGAATGACCGCCGCGGCGGTTGCGATGCTTGAGGACATCAAGTTTGAGACCGTTGACCACAAGGCCAACTACGACGAACGGCTCATGGAGCCGACCGTACTCCCCGCCAAGTTCCCCTGCCTGTTGATCAACGGGTCGAGTGGAATCGCGGTCGGGATGGCCAGCTCGATGCCGCCGCATAATCCGGGTGAGATTTGCGACGCCGTGATCCAAGTGATCGACAATCCGGATCTCACCACCGCCGAACTGCTAACGATCGTGCCGGGACCTGACTTCCCGACCGGCGGCGTCATCGTGGGCCGTCAGGGAATCGCTCAGGCGTACACCACTGGCCGGGGCCGGATCATGGTCCGCGGCCGAGTACGACAAGAGATCCAGAAAGGCCGCGATGTTCTCATCATCGAGGAGATCCCGTATCAGGTAAACCAGAGCAGCCTGATCGAGAAGATCGTTGACGCGGCGAAGTCGGGCAAGATCGCGGAGATCTCCGACGTCCGGAATCATTCCGGCCGTGACGCCCGCACCAGAATCTTGGTGGTGCTGAAGAAGGGTGGCAATCCAGACGTGGTCGAGCGCCAGCTCTACCAGCACACGCCGCTCCAATCGACGTTCTCGATCATCAACATCGCCCTGGTCAACAGCCAGCCACGAACCCTCGATCTCCGGTCCCTGATCGACTATTGGATCGATCATCGCCGCGAAGTCATCCGACGGCGAACCGAGTTCCTGCTTCGTCAGGCTCGCCAGCAGGCTCACCGCTTGGAAGGTCTCATCTTCGCGGTCTGCGATATCGACGAGGTCATTCGGCTCATCCGAGCAAGTCAGACGCGCGAAGAGGCGATCAACCGGCTGATGGAACGTCGCTTCCAGATCCCCGCCGATCATGCCTACGCACCGCTCATTCCGCAGCGTTTGCTGGACGCGGCCAACCGCGAAGTCAACGGCGAAGTCGGCGCCCTCCTCACCAAGGTTCAGGCGGAAGCGATCGGTGCCCTTCGGTTGATTCAGTTGACTGGCCTCGAGATCGAGAAACTCGCCGCCGATCTTCGCGGAATCCACGAAGAAATCGAAGGCTACGAGACAATTCTCGGCAGCGAAAGCATCATCCGCGACCTGATCCGCGCTGATTGCCTCGAAATTCGCGAGAAGTTCGCGGATTCCCGACGGACGGTGATTGAGGATGGCGAAGCTGAAGGCTTCGAGATGGAAGAGCTCATCCAAGAGCATCGCGTCGCGGTCACCATCACCCACGGCGGATGGATCAAGCGACTTCCCGTTGCGACCTACCGTCAACAGGGCCGCGGCGGGGTCGGCATCAAGGGCGGCGATGCGCGAGAAGGCGACTTTATCGAGCACGTCTTCACCGCGAGCACCCATCACGATCTACTCTGCTTCACGAACACCGGCCGCGTCTTCAAGATTCGGGTCTGGCAGATCCCTGAGGCTGGCCGGACCAGCAAGGGCCGTTCGATCGCCAATGTGCTTGATCTCAAGGACGGCGAATCCGCAAGGTTCTTCCTTCCCATCGCCGACTTCGAGAAGAGCGAGGACTATCTGTTCTTCGCCACGCAGGCGGGCCGGGTCAAGCGAACCTCACTGAAAGATTTCCGCAACGTCAACCGCAGTGGAATCATCGCGCTCAATCTCAACGAAGGCGATCGACTGGTGGGCGTCGAGCTGACCAGAGGCGACGATCACGTACTGCTCGCAACCGCCAACGGCATGGCGATTCGTTTCAATGAAAATGACGCCCGGGTCATGGGACGGGCTGCCGCCGGCGTCAAGGGAATCGATCTCGCCACCAGCGACGAAGTCGTCGGGCTGGTGCGGGCCGAGAATGACACGGACCTGCTCACCGTCACCGTCAACGGATACGGCAAACGAACGCCGTTGCAGGAGTACCTGGTGCAGGCTGAAGAAGGGGCACGCCCCCAGAGCCGTGGCGGTAAGGGTCGCATCGACATCAAGACCGCCGGCCGCAATGGCCGCGTGGTCACGGTCCGACGCGTGACCGACGACGACAGCCTCATGTTCATCTCTTCGGGCGGCATGATGATCCGTACCTCCGCCGCCGAAGTCTCGCGGCTTGGCCGTAACACGCAGGGGGTTCGAGTCGTCAAGCTCAAGACCGAAGATCGTCTGATCGATTGCGCCACGACCCCAGCGGAACCTGATGACGCCGTCGAGACCGTAGAAGAAACCGACACGACAACCTGATTTCTCCGGAAGAACATCCTATGAGCCTTAATGAGTGGTCCGACAAGATCATCCTCGCCGAAACGGGCGAGGAACCAGCCTTCAGCGAAGATATGACATCGCTGATGACCATCGTCGAAGATGCCGAGCAGGGAACCCGCGACATGCCCGACGTGGTCGTTAATCTGGCGGAAGTCGACTACTTGAACTCATCGAACATCGCACAGCTCCTTCGGCTTCGCAAGCGACTCGCAGCCAGTGGTGCGAGACTTCGAGTCTGTTCGGTCCGTGATCAAGTGTGGGGCGTGCTCTTGGTGACCGGCCTCGACAAGCTCTTCGATTTCCACGACGCCACTGCCACCGCCATCGCGTCACTCCAGCTTGAAGCGTGACCCAGGACGCGATCCATAACGTCGCCGCCACTTCAGATGGTCCAATCCGCAAGGTCAAACTCCGTCGCAGCGAGCCACCCTTTCGAGTCGAACTCACGCCGCTGATCGACGTGGTGTTCCTCCTGCTCACGTTCTTCATCTACGCCATGGTCCTGATGGATCGAATCGAACTCGTCCCGCTTGAGCTCAAACCGCTTGAGGCCGGTGCTGTGGTCACCGACGCATCACCGCCGCCAGCCCGAACCCTCAGTCTCGACAGCAGCGGCGGCATGTATCTCGATCGAGAACCCATCACCCTCGAAGCCGTGGTTCCCACCCTTCAAGCGGCGCTCGAAGACGACCCGGAGACGGTTCTCTACCTCGCGGTCGCCGATGAAGTCGGCCCCACCGATCGCATCCCGGTACTCCTGGAACTCTGGAATCAGCTTCGGATCGCCGAGATCCCGATTCGCATGGTTGGCCGTCCCGCCGAAGCCTCGAAGCGCTCTCCGCTCGACTCCTGAGCGATGAACCGGGGTCGACGGCGGCATCAACGCCGTCTTGACTACTATTCGAACGTGGATACATCTTCTCGAGATTCTCTGCCCGTACCGACCGCAGTCTTGCTGTCGATCGTTCTGCATGTCCTTGCCGTCGCGATCTTCCTGTGGGCTTCGACCGCCAGCGGTCAGTCACAGGCGATCACGCACGAAGTCCCAACCGACGAGGAGTCGGCTGAGGAACCACCAGCCGAACCACTCGGCATCGACAAGAGCGAAGCCGAAACCCTCACTTGGATCGGTTACGAAGAGTACGCAGAACATCTTGCCCGACTCTCCGAAGTCGAGCAGGCTGCGATGAGTACCGCCCCGACGGCTGGTGGCGGTGGAAGTCCGGCGGCCAGCAATCCGGCGGTGGCGGTTGCCCGAGCGGCCGCCCCCGCCATCCCGATGTCCGCCCAACCCGCGGCGGCGGCCCCGGCGATGACGGTCCCGAGTCTGGAAACGGAGTTACCCGAAATTCTCATCGATCCCGAGGTTCTCCTCGACGAAAAGATCGAACCTACGGTCGAACCGGAACCCGTCGACGCAAAGACGACGGAAGAATCCAGCACCTCCGAAACGGAGGCCACCCCGGATCCAGCGACCACCCCCGATGAACAGACGACCACCAAGGACGAGACGAAGGAAGAACAGACGAAAGATGATGCGGCCGAAAACGTGGAGCCGGAATCACCGACCGAAGAGAATCCCACGCCCGACCCGTCACCGGATCCAGCGCCGAAGCCTTCGCCCGAACCGACCCCGGCACCCCAACCATCTCCAGAACCAAAACCCGAACCTACAGAAACTGAGGGCGAAGGCGATGGCGAAGGCGAAGGGCCGGGCGAGCCCGCTGCGGAACCAGGAAACGATGCGGACAAGGACGCCGAGGCGACCAGCCTGACCAAGGTGCCGGCCTCCGAATGGAAACAGGGAAAACCCCTGGCCGCGCAAGGGCTCAACATTCGAACCCGCCGACCGAACATTCCACTCGTCTCTTGGCTTAGCTACCAGCCTCAGTTCAATCCGGTCGCTCGGATCGAGTTTGACCGGACCGGAAAGCCCGTCCGAGCAATGCTGATCGTCAAGAGCGGGGAAGACCGGCTCGATGAAAATTTGACGGACATGCTCTTCCGCTGGCGGGCCAGTGGAACGCGACTGACCGAGCTGACCGGAAATGAGACGGTGACGATCGAATTACAACTGCTGCTGAACTAAAATCGTTCGCTTGATCGATCTTCCGCACAGGATTTCAATCTTCGAGCCGCGCTCGCCAGGTCTGCAGCCTCGGGTGGTCGGTCAGATCGAATTCGATTGGCGTCACCGTGACGCAACGATCCATGAGAAACTCGACGTCCGTCTCCGGATGCGTGTGCATAAATGCCATCCCGCTTCCCGCGGGCCAGTAGTAGGATTGCCCACCCGGACTGGTTCGCTTTTCGTAGTCGTCGGCCGCCGCCGCAGTATTCATCGCACAGACCTTGATCGGCGGCATTGGTGCGTCAGCGGTTTCGGTTCGCGGAACGTTCACATTGATGACCGCATGTGGATCAAGCGGGTGCGCCAAGATTAGGTCGATTGCCTCACGGGCGATCTCCGCGGCCCGGTCGTAGAAGATCCGATTGCGATCACCCAAATGCAGGCTCACCGCGATGGAGGGAATACCGAGAAAAGCACTCTCGACCGCTGCGGCGACGGTACCGGAGTAGATCACGTTGATGCCGACGTTCGCACCGCTGTTCATCCCGGAGATCGTGATGTCAGGACGCGTTCCTTCTCCATGCAACTCAGCCCAGAGTGAACGCAACGCGACTTTCACGCAATCGGCAGGCCTTCCATCGATGGCGTGGCCAATGGACCCATCGCCCATCGTCGTCGTATGCACCATGAGCGGTTCGTAAAACGTCACACCATGGCTGGTCGCCGATTGAACCGTATAGGGTGCGACGGTCGTGATGTCGCCAAGCCCCTCCAGCGCCTTGTGTAACGCCCTGATCCCAGGGGCCTCGATGCCGTCGTCATTGGTCAGCAGAATTTTCACGTCCGTCTCCGTTCGAAATTAATGGGACCAAAGAATCTTAGAGTCTCGCGAACCTCAATGAGGATCTGGCCTACGGGCCGGGTTCGATCACATACTCACGCCCACCCCATCGGATGGGACGCCGTTTCGCGAGGTCGATGGCCCCGCGACGCAACACCCCCGCGATCAGAAGACAACCAATTGGCCAGCCCAGAATCCCAATCCGCGGCATCCCGCCCTGCCCGAAGATAATCGCCAACGTCACGCTGGAGATCGTGACCCCAGAGACCCCGCCAGCGATTGCGGCGATCCCGATCATCGGGTGACCTTGTCCGAGCGAAATGCCGCCCATGACGAGGCTCAGGACCGACGCGACGGGGCCAAGCCCAGCCCCCGCAAGGCGGATCACGTTTCGATTCAACCGCCCAATATTGCGATGGCAGGACTCAATGAAGATGCGGCGCCAACCCGAAAGAAGATCATCAAGCGATTCGTACATGCTGGTCTGAATCATGTCTTGGGAGTGGACCACCCGGACCCGCCCGCCCATGCGATGAACTGCCTTCGCGAACGCAAGATCTTCAAGCAAATCCTCCTTCACCGCAGCATGCCCGCCGAGCCGGTCATAGGCACTCCGACGAAACAGCATGAACTGACCGTTGGCAAAGGACCGCGGCCTCTCTTCGTGATTCACGCGATCCGGCGGGAACATCCGCAGGAGCGTGATGGCGGCAGGCGGCTGAACGACGGCCTCCCACCAGTGACCTGAGGTGAGCCGGGTGTAGGCGCTGAATAAATCGACCTTCTGCTCGGCGGCGATGGAAACCGCAGCCCTCACCACACCTGGATCAAAATGCACATCCGCATCAGTGAACAACACCCAATCGCCGGAGGCCGCCGCCGCGCCAACCGCGGCCGCATGGCATTTGCCGGCCCATTCTTCGGGGCATGAATCGTTCTCGATGATCCGAACCCGAGGGTCTCCCTCCGCCGCGACGACCAGCCGATCAAGCGTGTTGTCGGTGCAGCGATCGAGCACCACGATCAATTCGATTTTCATGTCCTCTTGCGATCGCATCGACCGGACCATGCGCTCGATGACCCTCGCCTCGTCATGGGCGGGAACGATGATGGAGACCATCTCATCGATGATGGGCAGTTGAAAGCCCGCCTGCAGTTCTGGCGTGTGGCGGGAAAGCCGTACCAGACGACCAAGGACAAAACCCCAGTAGACCGCGGTGGCCGCGGCGAGTATCGCGAAGACGATGGTCATGGCGTTGATCACGAAGAGCATGGGTGACGCATGGTACGAGTCCACGCAGATTGTCGGGGCGACCGAGGTCTTGGAGGCGACCTCCCCTACACTTTGTCCATGACCGGACATCCCGAGGAACCATCCGACGGCCATTTTGTGCTCGATCGACGTACGGCCCGCCAGCTCGACGCGACCGCCATCGAGCGGCTCGGAATGCCGGGAATCCTCCTCATGGAACATGCGGCCATCGGCATCGCCCGGGTCGTCGATCAGATGAGGGTCGAGGCTGGCCTCGATGCGGTCACCATCGTCTGTGGCACCGGAAACAACGGGGGTGACGGCTGGGCCGTCGCCCGCCTCCTCGCCAACCAGAACATCAATGTGAGGGTGGTCACCACGGGTTCTGCCCGCACGGGGTCTGATGCCGCCATCAACGAGGGGATCGCCCAAAGAATGGACATTCCAATTGGTGATGCCACCGCGCTCATCCCCGATGAAATCATGCCGCTGATGGCTGCGAATTCGGTTCCCTGGCCCGATCTTGCATCCACGGTGGTGGTCGATGCGATCTTTGGCATCGGATTGGACCGACCCCTCGTCGAAGAAAGAACCGGGGAACTCATCGATTTCATCAACCGCCGAGCGGCGATCGTGGTCTCCGTCGACGTCCCAAGTGGCCTCGATGCGGACACTGGACGGCCATTGGGAGCCTGCATCCGGGCCGATGTGACCACCACCATGGTCGCCCCAAAGCTCGGCATGTCGAACCCCGACTCGGCCGCCTGGACCGGGAGAATCGAGGTCATCGACATCGGTACCCCTCCAGATCTGCTGATCGAATTCGGGGTCGCCACACGAAGCCCCCTGATCGAGGATGATGTCTCCGACGCTGGTCCATCCGCGACCTGATTCCCTGCATCCGTACCCCCGTATTCCGCGAGTCCAGACCCTCGTGTACCAACCGCTCCTCGCCAATCGATACCTCGGCAGCCGGATCATCCCACTCATTGCGGTGGCGGCGGTCGCACTCTGCGTGGGCCTCGTGATCATTGTGGTGAGCGTCATGTCGGGGTTTCTCGACATGCTGTTGAACTCCGGTCGGACCCTGATGGGTGACGTCATTATTCGGTACGCCGATCCGGGCATCCCCCACTACGACCTGTTGATCGAGGAAATCGAATCACGGCCCGAGGCCCTTGCCGCGACGCCGGTCGTGGAGAGCTTCGGGCTCTTGAAACTTCCCTACGGAAATCGGACCGAAGGCGTCCAAGTTTGGGGAATCGACCCGGCAAGTTTCGATCAAGTCGTCGACTTCAAAGACAGTCTGGTCTGGAAGGAAGCACCTCCAGAAGTACAAGCCTTCGCCGCAGACATGAACGGGCTGGAAGTTCCAGTCTTCGATGATCTTCCACGGCTCGACCCCGGAGTCGATGGTGGTGATCCGGGCGTGATCCTCGGGGTCGAAATCGACTCCGCGGCCAAAGTCCGACGAATGGACGGCTCTTACGAAGTGAAGGCACCCGCGTTTTGGATGCCGTTCCGCGATGTCGAGATCACGCTCATCCCGATTTCCACGAGCGGCGCCCTCGAAAAACCGGACAACCGACGATTCGACGTCACCAATGAGTTTCAATCCGGCGTCTATCAGATCGATTCCCGTCGGGCGATGATCGGGTTGGACACGGGCCAACGGATGCTCGGCCTCGAAGCAGCTCCGATCTACGACAACCGCCTGCTCGACGAGACTGGCGAACTCAGACGCATCGGTACCTATCCCGCCCGGGTGCAGATGATTCTGGTCCGCGCTGCCGATGGCGTTTCGCCTGAAGGCCTCCGAGATTCGGTCAACCTTGCCTATGCCGCATTCGCCGCAAGGATCAATGACGAAGACACCATGACCATTCGTCCCCCGGATCAAGCCTTCGTCGGCATCCGGACTTGGCGAGAACAACTTCGCGATCTGATCGGCCCCGTCGAGAAAGAACGCGAGTTGATGCGAATCCTTTTCTCGATCGTCTATCTGGTCTGCGCGGGCTTGGTGCTTTCAATCTTCTGGTCCATCGTTCACGAGAAGACGCGAGATATCGGCATCCTGCGGGCCATCGGCGCTTCCCGACCCGGGGTGCTTGGCGTCTTTCTCGCGTATGGCCTGGTGATCGGCCTCGTCGGCGCGTTCCTCGGTGCGCTGCTCGGTTGGAGCGTCGTCGTCAACATCAACGGTATTCACGAGGCGATGGGTGAACCGGCACCAGACTGGACTTGGATGACCGCCTTCGCCCTGGCCGCCGTCATGCTTGCGACCGCAATCCACGCGGCGATCCGCGGAGGCATGCTCCGCACGCTTCTCTCGATCGTCGGCGCGTTGGTTCTCGCCGGAGTCGGCACGGCGTTGGTACTCCACAGTGGTTTCTTGATGTGGGATCCGGCCGTCTACTACTTCAATTCAATTCCCAACCAGGTCGACTGGTCCAGTGCCATTCTCACCATGGCCGGGGCCATCGTGTTCAGCGTCCTTGGCGCCGCCATTCCCGCCGCCAAAGCCGCCGACACCGACCCCGTCAAAGCCCTTCGATACGAATGAACGCCTCTCACGACCAATCTTCCTCAGACGCCGCCCGCGAGCCCGTGCTGGTCGCCAGCGGCTTGCGCAAGACCTATCGAATGGGTCGTGTCCCCGTGCAGGTTCTCAAGGATGCGTCCATCGAAGTTCGATCCGGCGAATGGGTCGCGATCCTCGGCGCCAGCGGAAGTGGCAAGAGCACCTTGCTCCACTTGCTTGGCGGGCTTGACCGGCCCGATCGTGACGGTGGGATGATTCGCTTTGAAGGCCGACGGGTGAGCGAATTCGGCGGCGCCGAACTGAATACCTACCGAAATCGAAGCGTCGGCTTCGTCTTCCAGTTCTATCACCTGCTCCCCGAACTCTCGGTGCTCGAGAACGCCATGCTTCCCTGCTTGGTACCAAATCGCTGGTTGTCGGCGACGCTGCCGCTCTTGGCCGCGGTGATCGGAGGCGGCGTCGGTGCCGCCGTCGGGTCGACGTTCGGAGTCGACATACTCCCCACCGCCGATGCCCCGACTCCTGCGAAGATTGCGCTGCTGGCGGTGACCTGTGGCGTGCTCGGGGCCGCCATCGGCGTGGTGCTCTTTCAACTCGGACAAGTGGTGGCCGAACGTACTCGTCTCCGACACGGACCACAGGCTGCGATCTCGCGAAATACGCTCGAAGAATTCGGGCTCGGCCACCGATTACGGCATCGACCAAGCCAGCTCTCGGGGGGCGAACGGCAGCGTACCGCGATCGCCCGAGCCCTCGCGAGCGAACCCGGCGTCCTGATGGCCGATGAACCAACCGGAAATCTCGACGCCACGACGGGGAGAGAAATCCTCGACCTCCTCAAAAAGCGCCACGACGCTGGCCTGACCATCGTCATGGTCACCCATGATTCCGCAGTCGCCGAATATGCGGACCGGATCGTCCGGCTCGAGGATGGGCGAGTGGTGGAGTCGAAGGCGTGACCGGCGGGGCAAGTGATTCTTCCGCGACAAAGGAATCACCCCGCTTCTCCAAACTAGCGATCATCGTCGCCGCATTCCTAATCGTGCCGCGGGAGTAGCCAAAGACGACGCGATGACCCAACACCATTCTGATTATCCGTCCGGCATGCGTTCTTCAATGTCGGGATTGGCACTCATTATTGCCGCGGGCATGGCTCAAATGCTCGTGGTCATCGACTATACCGCGACGGCAATCGCGCTTCCGCGCATGGCGTCGGACTTCAACGTCTCGGCAGACAGCCTTCAGTGGGTGATTACCGGGTACATCCTTTCCTTTTCGATTGTGCTCGCGATCGCCGGCCCGCTGGGAGATCGGTTCGGCCGAAAGCGACTCCTGTTACTGGGAATCGTGCTGTTCGGTGGCGTCTCGATCTGGGTCGGCCTGGCGAGTTCGGTCATCGAATTGGTCGTCTCGCGGATTGCCCTGGGCATCGGCGCGGGCCTGCTGTTTCCGCTTTCGACGGCGGTGGTCAGCGCTGCCATGCCGCAGTCGCAACTGCCCAGGACCATGTCGATTCTCACCGGTGTCGCAACGCTCGGCATGGCGATCGGCCCCGTCGTGGGTGGCCTCTTCACCGAACTGATCGACTGGCGGTGGGTTTTTCTCATCAACCCGCCGATTTCCGCCGTCGCCTTCATCCTGATGTTCTTGCTTTCGACGGAGAGCCGTAACCCGGAATCCGTGCCCGGTCGCCTCGATTACCTTGGCATCGTGCTGTTGACCCTCGGGATCGGCGGGCTCTCGATCGGCGTGGCCGGCCTCGCGGAACAGTCGCTCACCACGTCAATCTCCGTCATCGCTGGCAGCATTGTCACCCTCGCCGCATTCGCATGGCAGGAATTCCGGCAGGATGCGCCGCTGATCGATCTCCGACTCCTCGGGAATCGAACCTTCGCCGGCTATTTGACGGGGGGCAGCCTGAGCAATGCCTGCTGGTGCGTATTGATCTTTGCGACAACCCTTTACCTGCAGGAAGTGCAAAAAGAAGATGCCATGACCGCGGGCTTTCAGTTCCTCTACCTAAGTGTGCCAGTGGCGGCCGCCGGTTTCCTTGGACCGGCTCTCCAACGACGGGTCGGCACTCGACGGATGCTGCTGTTTGCAACGGCGATCCAGACCGCGGCGTGCGTCATCTTCTGGATGTCAGACGTCTCACCATGGCTTGCCATCGGGCTTCTGGTGGTCGGGTTCGGATGTTCTTGGGGATGGTCGATGTCGCAGGCTGGAGGGATCGCCACGATTCCCCAGAACAACGTGGGCCTCGCCAGCGGCTCCATGCTCACCGTGATCATCATGAGCGGGAATATCGCCGTGGTGGTCTCAGCCACCATGATCAAGGCCATGGGAGGCTCGGATATGGACGACTACGCGCCGGGGGTCAGCGCGAGCTATCTGCTTGCGTTGGGACTGGCAGCCGCCGGATTCGTTGCCACCGCGATCATCGTTCCACGCGGAACGGCGAAAGAAAAATCAAGAACGAAATAGACGTCAGGACCGGCGCCTTAATCGTTAAACCGAAACCAATCGGCCGTATCCTCGAACCAGGCTTGTGCGGACATTCCGGTCCATCGACGAAATGCCTCGTCCAGCGTCATACCCGCCTTGAGATCAGTGATCAGGCCCGGCACGGTCCGTGGATCGGTTTCGAAGAGTCGGGTTACCACGACAAAAGAGACGTCGCGAGCAAGGCCATCAAGATCAAAGCCCTCACCATCGCCATCGAGCCCCAGGATCCAACCCGGTGCTCGGCCGTCTCGCTCGTTTCGCATGGATCGCAACGCTCGTTCGCGGCGGATTGAATCGATCGGTGCATCTTTGATCAAGATCGACGTCAGGTACTCCGCGATGCCCTCGACCAGCCACGCCGGAAGCGATCGTCGAGTGTGCGCCTGCACCAGGCAGGCTCTTGCCACAATTCTGACTCGCTCCAGTGACCGGAGCATCTCAAGCGGGTCACCGCCCGACATGCCGGCCGAAATCGCAGCGATCCGATCTTTGTTCGGCGTCGCCATGATGACGAAAGGCCCATCGACGGTCGGGAAGAGAATCGAATCATCGTCGAGGAGTGCCTCGTGATCAAAGATCGTGCCCGCCATGAGCCGAAGCGTGTCGTGATCGACGACCTCCATCACCAGCATGGCACCAGGGAACGGATTACGACCCGGCAGAAGCCCGAGACGCGGTGCGATCTCATTGGTCAACCGATCGAAGGCAACGCCATCCCGCGCCAGCGATTCCAAGGACTTCAAACCCAGGACCACCGTCGACTCAGTCCGGACGCCTTTGAGTCCCAGTCCTTCGGACGCCGCCTCGCCTTTGATGCGGAGTTGTTCGGCCAGGGCACCTTGCTTCATCGGATCCGGCACCCCCCACGCGGCCACCGACGTCGAGCGGAGATGTGGGCGTCCCTTCTTCAGCCTCGCGGATTCCGCGGCCAGCCGAGCCGCTTCAACTTGATCACGCACTTCTTGCGCTCTTCGCGTCGCCGCACCGATGATTCGATCTGCATCCGGGCCCGCTTTCGCGCGAAGAAGCCGCTCGGCCCGATCACTCAGATCGCCGGAATCAGTACTTCGAAGCATAAAAAGGAGCCAACCAAGGCCCGCGGCGTCATCTCGGCGACTTTTCTGAAGGGCTTCTCGGCCAACCCTGAATCGATCTGCCGGAGCGAGATCGATCCAACGAAGATTCCCGATGCTCCCGGAAAACCCTGCGTCATCAAAGCCTGAGATTTTTCCGGCGTAGATTGTTCCCTTTCGATCCCGAATTCGGAGTGAAAACGGATTTATAAGGGTGACCTGTCCATTTGGAAGCGTCGCATCTGCCGGTTGGGCCTGGCCACTGCCCGCGGGCGGATCCACCCGATCATGACCCGTCGCAACGGGTCCAACATCCCGCGGATACCCAGAATCCGAGGATCCTGCCGCAGCAGTATTGCAGGCGATCGTCATGCAGACCGTCAGGATGGCAGGGAATATTGTCATCACGAGTCCACCATACGGTGCGTTTCATGGCGCCGATTCGGAATATCTGGTCGATCCGGCCACTTACCAGGCCGATGCTAGACATATGAGTGGTTCCGGCACGGAGGTTGCCGCCATTTTAGGAACAGGCGACCCGACTTAGCGGTCGTGCGTACTATGAGGGAGACTGGCGTTCTGCCAGCCAAACCGGAGATTCCCCAATGTTTGAACGACTGACCGACAGAGCTAGAAAAGTCATGGCCCTCGCCAATCAGGAGGCGCAGCGGTTCAACCACGAGTACATCGGGACCGAGCACATTCTGCTCGGACTCGTCAAAGAAGGCTCCGGAGTCGGCGCCAACGTCCTCAAAAACCTCGACATCGATCTCCGGAAGGTCCGCCTCGAGGTCGAGAAACTTGTCAAGAGTGGGCCCGAAATGGTCACCATGGGCAAGCTCCCCCAGACGCCTCGAGCCAAGAAGGTCATCGAGTACGCGATCGAGGAAGCTCGGAATCTCAATCACAATTATGTCGGGACGGAACATCTCCTGCTCGGCCTGCTTCGTGAGCACGACGGCGTCGCCGCCCAAGTGCTGATGAACCTCGGGCTCAAGCTCGAAGAGGTTCGCGACGAAGTGCTCAATCTGCTCGGTGCAGGCGTCGAACCCGAGGAACAGGCTCCCGAAGCGGGCGAACCAAGTACCGGTTCTCAAGGTGGGCCACGTCGGGCCGCCGGCAAGAGCAAGACACCAGCGCTCGATTCCTTTGGCCGGGACCTCACGGAACTTGCCAAGCAGGGTGAACTCGACCCGGTGATCGGCCGGACCATGGAAATCGAACGCCTCGTTCAGGTGCTCTGCCGCCGAACCAAGAACAACCCTGTCCTCCTCGGCGAAGCCGGCGTGGGCAAGACTGCCATCGTCGAAGGGCTTGCCCAGCGAATCGTTGATCAAGAGATTCCTGATCTCCTTTGGGATAAACGCCTCGTCGTGCTCGACCTCGCCATGATGGTGGCGGGCACGAAGTATCGCGGCCAATTCGAAGAACGAATCAAGGCGGTCATGAACGAGGTCCGACGTGCCAAGAACGTCCTTCTCTTCATCGACGAACTTCACACCCTGGTGGGTGCGGGTGGCGCCGAAGGTGCGATCGATGCGGCCAACGTCCTGAAGCCCGCCCTCGCTCGCGGCGAGATGCAGTGCGTGGGCGCCACCACCTTCGACGAGTACCGAAAGTACATCGAGAAGGATGCGGCCCTCGAACGTCGATTCCAGTCGATCACGGTTGAGCCCCCATCACCCGAGCAGACCATTGAGATCCTCAAGGGAATTCGCGAGAAGTACGAGACCCATCACAAGGTCAAGATCACCGACGGGGCCCTCCGAGCCGCCGTGGAGCTCTCGGGCCGGTACATCCCTTCTCGCGTGCACCCCGACAAGTCGATCGACGTGATCGACGAAGCCGGCGCTCGCTTGCGTCTGAAGAGCATGACCAAGCCGCCAAACCTTGCCGAACTCGAAGAGAAGATCGAGAGTCTCTCCGTCGACAAGGACGAAGCCGTCAAGGGCGCCGATTATGAGAAAGCCGCCGAACTCCGTGATACCGCCGAGAAGCTCCGCAAGGAGAAGGAGCGGATTCAGCAGGAATGGCGGGAGCAGATGAACGAGACCATCGGCATCGTCGATGAGGAAGTCATTGCCGAGGTCGTCTCGAAAATGACCGGCGTCCCGCTCACCCGACTCGAGAAGGAAGAGTCCGAGCGGCTCCTCGCACTCGAAGACGAGTTGCACAAGACCGTGGTCAGCCAGGACGAGGCCGTGAAGGCCGTCGCGAGAGCGATTCGCAAGGCCCGATCGGGGCTCAAGGATCCGCAACGACCCATGGGTTCGTTCATCTTCGTTGGCCCGTCCGGCGTAGGTAAGACGCTCCTCGCGAAGGCGCTGGCAGAGTTCCTCTTCGGAGATGCTGACGCCCTCATCTACCTCGATATGTCCGAGTACATGGAGAAGCACAACGTCAGCCGTTTGGTTGGTGCCCCTCCGGGATACGTCGGATACGAAGAAGGCGGCCAGCTCACCGAGCGGATTCGTCGTCGACCCTACGCCGTGGTGCTCCTCGACGAAGTCGAGAAGGCTCACCCTGACTGCTTCAACATGCTCCTTCAGATCATGGAAGAAGGCCGCCTGACGGATTCCTTCGGCCGGCACGTCGACTTCAAGAACGTCATCCTGATCATGACGTCCAACATCGGCGCGGACATGATCAAGGGTGGTGCGAGTTTCGGATTCGCGAAGCGAACCGAGGTTCAAGACTACGAGAAGATGCGAAAAGCCCTGATGGGGGAGATCGAGAAATTCTTCCGCCCAGAGTTCATCAACCGGCTGGATGAGGTCATCGTCTTCCGTCCACTGGACCGTGAGAATCTGACTTCGATCATCGAATTCGAACTCTCCAAGGTTCGAGAGCGGCTCGCAGTCAAGAAGATGACTCTGGAACTCGACGACGCGGCCAAGGGCTTCCTCATCGACAAGGGGTACAACCCTGATTTCGGCGCTCGGCCGCTACGACGTGCTCTTTCGACCTACATCGAAGATGCGTTGGCTGAGAGCCTGCTTTCGGGCGAATTCGTCGAGGGCGATGCCATCAGTGTCAGCCGTAAGGAGGAGGATGATCATCTCTCCTTCAAAGCGACTCGGAGCAACGGTGAGGACGACGGCAAAGGTGATGGCGGAGAAGACGCCCCGAATCCCGACGCCGCCGGTGCGACGTCCACCTGAGTCGACCTCAATTTGATTTGAACGCCAGCGCGGCGGAATGTTCCAACGAACATTCCGCCGCGTTTTTTATTGCGAACAATCTCATGCGTGAAACTCGGCAATCGATTCGACGAATCCCCTACCTGAATGTCGCCGACTGCACGAATCGACGCCTTCTGATGCGTACTGGATCCATCCGACTGGGGTCTTCGCTCCAATCACCTCGAAATGCTCCCGAGAACGAAAGAAACCATGCGATATTCGGAGATAAGAAGGATGGCGACGATTTCATCCTTGAGAACCACGCCGATGCGAGATACTCCGATTCCCAAGACCACCCGCCAGACCGACCAGATCCCAACTTGGTCGAGCCGACTGAACGCCATCGGTTGCGTACTCATGCTCATCGCCGGAATCGGGTGGGCGTCCCCCGCGGTCCGACACGGGATCGATCTCATTCGATCATCGAAAGAAATCAAGGCCTCGCTCATCGAAACTGCCGTCACCCGCATCGCGGCTCGACCGCTTGCAGCCAAGCCACCAGTGGAGACCGAACGACAAGGAACACTCCGTTTCCTCGAGTTCTCCGAGACCCCTGATCTCAAGACCTCGGACGGAGCGGGTCGAGTCGTCGGATTTTCGCTCCGGAAGGATATTCCGCACCCGAATCCTGAGATTTCAAATTCGAAAACCGCCCGATCAACGTCGGGAGCGATCGCGAACCGCCTCATTCAGGAATTGCGAAATCAAGTCGAGCTTGGACTGCGGCGACTCGGCCGGGTCGCGTTCTCGTCGACGCTGCCATGACCACACCTCACTTGGCATCAACTGGCATCCGTTGAGCTCAGTGGATTCCCGCGAGCTTCATACCGTCCCGCTCCTGAGAGATAAACACCTCTCGAAACTTGAACTGCGAACCGATCTGTGGCGAGAACCGAAGTCGAACTGACAAGTCCGACAGACGTTCTATGATCACCTCCGACCCACCGTAGTAGCCGAAACTCATTCGATTCAACGTCATCATGAGCTCGGATCGGTTCTGCACGCAGAATCGAACAAAGTCGTCAACATCGAGTCCCTGCGCCTGATACTCACGCTTGGTCGACTCCGCGACCACCTGATCCCAGAGTTCCAGGTACTGCTGATTGCGTAGCGATGACATCGTATTCGCAAGCACATGATCCGGGAACATCGCCTGCATGACAACCGTTCCATCATCGAACACCTGCCGCGCGAGGAACTTTTTCGGGGGTTTTGGTTCCATCGCTCGCGGCGGAATTGGTTTTCCCGCACGGATCGCTTCTGATCTGATTCGGGCTCGCTCCGCTTTTTTCGCTTCGGCTTTCGCCAAGGCCACGTCGTCCAATCTTTCCTGTTCGCTCGGAAGCGGGCCGTCTTCGATGAACACCACGCGACGCCCGTTCTTGTCGACATACTCGTCCACGAGTTCCACGTCGCTGGCCATTCGGTAGAAACTCGACCGTTGGTGATACTCCGTCACAACCGTCTCGCACCCGATCGAGGTGGTCCCGAGAACAGAGAACAGGATCGTTCGAATCGGTAGACGAAGTTTGATCATCCGATGATCGACTCCGCGTTCTGGTCGGATCCAAGAGGTGTCACGTCATCGGACATCGCTTGGCAGATGGGAAGAACTTCAGGCTCGGCGCAGCCTCGGCGCCATGCGAAGCGGACTTTGAAGCGGGCATCGGTCGCGGGATGATCCGCGCGTCGATGCGTTCCTCGGCTCTCTTCCCGGACCAGAGCGCCCCGAACCACGAGCCGGGCCGCCGCAAGCATGCCCTGGATCCGCCAGCCGTCGGGGTCATCGAAGGTCTTATCGAGGCAGTACCGGCCCCAGAAGTCGATCATCTCGAGTGCATCACGGAGCTTGCCACCATCTCGTTCGATTCCGACGTTCCGCCACATCGAACTCCGCAGACTCGCCCGGACATCAATCAGATCAAGCTCTCCGGCCCGACCCTGCGGCGCTTCGGCGATGAGTTTCGGACGATGCCCCGCGTCTTCGATCGAGATTGCGGCCTCGCCTGCACGACCCCCGAATACCAAGCCTTCGAGCAAGGAATTACTCGCGAGCCGGTTGGCACCGTGTACCCCAGTGGCCGCGACTTCGCCGCAGGCAAAGAGCCCGGGAACTGAGGTCATGCCGTTCTCGTCGGTCATCACCCCGCCGATCGTGTAATGCGCCGCCGGATGCACCGGGATCGGCGTGGTCTCGGGATCGATTTCGAATTCCGCCAGCGATTTCGCGAGATTCGGAAAGCGTTTCGAGAAGCCGCCCTCGACATTCGTCGCGTCGAGGTACACGCAGGAATCACCGGTCTCGGCGAGCACCTGAGAGATCCTCGCCGTCACGACGTCACGCGGCGCCAGATCACCGAGTTCGTGCATGCCCGCCATCACCGGGCGGCCGCCACGGTCGACGAGACGCCCCCCCTCGCCGCGAACCGCCTCGCTCATCAACGCTCGAACTGAGCCTGCGACGTAGAGCGTGGTCGGGTGGAACTGCACGAATTCCGTGTCGCCCACCAGGGCCCCAGCTCGGAACGCCATCGCCAGTGACTCGCCGGTCGCGGTCGTCGGGTTCGTCGTCTCCCGGAAGAGTCTTCCGGCTCCGCCGCCCGCGAGGACCACCGCACCAGCCCAGATGACCTGAAGGCCGTATCGCGGATGATGCGTGAGCACGCCGGTCACGGGCGCCCCAGGTGCATTCTCCGCGGTCAGGAGATCGATCGCAGTGCATTGTTCGAAGAGACGCAACGTCTTCCGAGCCGCGGCCTGTGCAAGGAGACAACTCGACAAGGCTCGGCCAGTCGCGGCGCCGTCAGTATGAAGAATCCGATTGTGCCGATGGCCACCTTCACGACCAAGACTCAATGAGCCGTCGTTGAGGCGGTCGAAACGCATTCCCCACTGGAGCAACCGCTCCATCTCCGCCGGAGCGGAGCGACACAGCAGATCGACCATCGCGGGGTCGCAGAGTCCAACGCCGGCCTTGAGCGTATCCGTCACGTGGGCATCCGGATGATCCGCGGCGTCCATCGCCGCGGCAATTCCGCCCTGCGCCCACGTGGTCGATGACATCGACGCCTCTCGCTTGGAGAGAACCACGACATCTTTTCCCGCATCGGCGGCGACCATCGCCGCCCGCAAACCGGCCACCCCGCTACCGATCACCAGAACATCCGTAAAGAGCTGCGGTAGAAGCGCAGATCGGAATGGAACCAGATAGCGACGGTCGTCAATGGCCGAACTCACTTCTGCTTGGCTCCGTTCTCGGAGGCCGGTTGGCCGTAGGCTCCCGCCGGCATGGCACTCGGCGAATCTAGGTCTGCGACGAATTCCGCTACCCATAACTGGCTCGTCTCGCTCGCCCCCCGCTTGCAGGTCCAGATCATCTCCGAACCATCGGCATCAAAGGCGGGGAGAACGTCGGCCGCCGGCCCAAACGTGATGCGTCGCATGCCGGTGCCGTATTTCATGCTCGGTGGCGACGCGTCGTCGTTCTGGGCTGCATCCACGAGAAATACCTCGTAGTTCCGATGGCTGACCGCACTGGTGGCGAACACCATTCGCTGCCCATCCGGATGCCAGAATGGACACCAGTTGACGTTGGCGTCGTCGGTGATCTGAATCTCTCGATCCACCCCGGTGACGGCGCCACTTTCGTCAAACGCCAAGTCCGCCACGAAGACCTGAAGGAGGTTATTCGCGTGTCGGTCACTCCGATAGGCAATGCGTTGGCCATCCGGCGAGAAGAACGGGCCACCGTCATAGCCTGGCTTGCTGATCAGCGTGGTGATCTTTCCGGTGGCGAGATCCTTGATGAAGATATCGCCCTGTCCACTGTCGAGTGAGGTGTAAAGAAGAAACCGGCCGTCCGGTGAAAAACTTCCTTCGGCGGTATACGACGTTCCATCGCCGACCAACGGATCCAGCGTGCCAAGAGTTCCATCGATGGTGCGGAGATCCGCCGCAACGATCCTCATCTCGGGAGGGAACATCCACCGATATCGCCCACTCCCCCGTTGGTATCCGGGGGGCGTGTTTTCAGATGGCGCCGACATTGTGGTCCCGAAGATGACGATGTTTGGGTCGATCGGATGAAACCATCCACAGGTATTGGCCGAGCCTTCGGGTGAGATCTTTCGAATGTTCTCAAGAGACCGAGTCCTTCCGGACTCATCTTGAACGGTGTCCGCCACGAACATCGCATAAAAATCGGCGGGCGGCTCCCCGGAGGTCTGCTCGACCGCTTGGAAGATGATTTTCTTCCCATCGGGAGAGAAGTAAGACTCCCCCGCCTTGATAAATCGATCATGGAAGGTCAGTTGAACTGGGTCATCGAGGAAGGCGGCTTCCTGAGCTTCCCAGTCTGGCGAAACGGCATCGCCTGTCGATGATGCCATCGACGGCAAGGCCGACAACGTGGCCACAGAGAGCATGCAGGCAGGAACTATGAAGGTCGAAATCATGTCGTCAAAGACTCCACATCGGACGGCGTCGAGCGGTCCCGGTCCGACGATCCCAGGTGGGAATCATCACGATCCGGATGGAAGTCTTAGTCTATCGGTCCCCTCGCTCATTTTCCCGTTTTCGAGGGATACTCTTCCTTTCCTGATCCGGCGTTTTCACGTGCTTCCACCCGTTCTCCACCTTGATGACCGATTCATCGTCCTCGATAAGCCGACTGGCTTGCTCTCCGTACCGGGCATCGGCCCTGAGAAGGCGGATTGCCTCGCCAGTCGGGTGAATGCGACCTACCCGGAGGCCCGGATCGTGCATCGACTCGATCGGGACACCAGCGGCGTCATCGTGATGGGTCGCGATGCGGAATCACATCGAGAATTGAGCCGGCAATTCCAAGACCGAGAGACCGAAAAAACCTATCACGCGCTGATCGGTGGACACCCGAAAGAAGATGCGGGCGAGATCGATCTCCCATTACGGAAGGACCTCGATGACCCGCCGCGACAAATGGTCGACTTCGAGCGGGGAAAAGCCAGCTTGACGAAGTGGATCGTGACCAGTCGCGGTGAGATCGGCGATCTCAACGATGCGCTCGCGGCGCCCAACGCCGATCCGCGGATGCCCATCACCAGGCTCGAACTCACCCCGCTGACGGGGCGGAGCCACCAGCTCAGACTTCACCTGAAATCGATCGGGCATCCAATTTTGGGCGACGACCTCTACGCCCCCGATCCGCTTCGTGCCGCCGTGAGCCGGCTCTGCTTGCATGCCTCAAGGCTCGACCTCACGCACCCGGGAAACGCCTCACCGATGTCTTTCCGGTCCCCACCGCCGTTCTGAGCCCGGGCGCCAATCCGCGGCACGCCTCTCTCCAACGCCAAAACATCTTCTCTGGCTTGTTTCTCAAGGCGAATTCGATCATCCTTTCTTTATGAATCTATCGAACCAACCCGTCGTTCTCGCACCCGCCGTCGGCCGATTTCTGATTGGCATACTGGTCGCTGGCCTGTTCGCTTCACCGGTCTTTGCACAAGCGAACAAAGTCCAGCGTGATCTGGTTCCCGCCGTGAACGTCACCAGTGTCGGGGAGGGGCCGCTGATCCTCCTGCGATGGCTGGCGACCCAGGATGTTGCGAGCACGCTGCAAGTGTCCACTCGAACCGTTCCCACCTTGCTCGAGAACGGGCTCAGCCTCAAGGAAGACACCGAAGCGACGCTCGCCAAGACACCGCGGCCCCCCCTCGAACGATTCTGGACGATTCAAGGGCAGATCCGAGAGACCGAGCTTCCCTCGATGCCTCGAGCCCAGTGGCGGGTACTCGATGGCGCCGCTCGGCTTTACATGCTCAGGCCGGTGGCAGTGCCCGAAGCAATCGTCGAGAACGACGATCGCGAACGACCAACCAAATCGGCACCCATCCAGACCAAGCCCGAGTCCGATCGGCAAGATCTCACCGGATCTAAGATCCCGTCAGCTTCCAGCCCCGATTCCTCCGCGTTTGAGAAAGCCCGAGCATTCGCACGGGTTCAAGACAACGCGATCTCTCGCTGTGCCGGCGCTGCGATCTCCCAGCAATTCTCCGGTGATGGCTTGGTGCCCACCAGCATCCAGATTCGATTGGAAACCGCCAGTCCTCGAAATATGTACGAGGTCGAGCGGCTCACGTCGATCCTCCGGCTCACGGGGCCCCTGATTCCGAACCAGCCAATCGGCATCGGCGGGTCTTGGGTCAGCCGTTGGACGAATGTGGAGCAGAGAACACCGGTCGAGACGATCATGACTTGGACGCTTGCGAGCGTTGACGGTGCGGCGCTCGAAGCCACGGGGATCGCGGAGACCGCGATGCTCAAAGTGCGATACACCCGCCGAATCGTCCAAGGACTCGACGACGAGCCGGTCGCCCCTCGTCTCATCACCATGCTGGAATCCGACGGAAATGGCGAGATCCGTCTCATCATGCGAAATCCCATGCATCTCGACGCTCAACTTGTTCAGATGCCGGTGCGACGTGACCCCAACGCTCCCGGCGCGGTCGAAGTCACCCGAATGCGAGTGATCACGACCGAGTGATCTTCACCACTGTGGGTCAATGCGATTTTATCCGCGCATCGACCAGCCGACGTCTTTGTCTCCAACCGCCTCCGGTCTCAACGCATGAACAAGCCTGAGAAGATCTGCCGCTGGGGCGTACTGGGAACCGCATCGATCGCAAGAAAGAATGTCCGCGCCATGCATCTGGCGGACAATGCGCATCCGATCGCGATCGCGAGTCGAAGTCTTGACAAGGCGGTTGCCTTCGCAGCCGAACATCGGGTGGACCGCCCGTACGGTAGTTACCAGGCGATTCTGGATGACCCGGACGTCGACGCCGTGTACATCCCCCTCCCCACCACCCTGCATCGCGAATGGACAATTCGCGCCGCCGCTGCGGGCAAGCATGTCCTTTGTGAAAAACCCGTTGCACCAGATGCATCGGACGCCAAAGCCATGATCGACGCGTGCCAAGATGCCGGCGTGCAGTTCATGGACGGCGTGATGTTCATGCATCATGCGCGGATGCAGGTACTTGAATCACGCCTTCCGGACATCGGCGGGGAATCGACCCTGATCACCAGCAGTTTTACGTTCCGTGGGGATGAATCATTCTTCGAGAAGAATATTCGAGGCGACTCCGCGATGGAACCGCTCGGGTGTGTCGGTGATCTCGGTTGGTACTCGGTTCGGATCACCCTCGAAGCGATGCAGGCGATGCCGAAGTCGGTTCGGGCAAGACACCATCAGTCGCATGCCGGCGTCCCGATACACACCACCGCCGAGATGTCGTTTTCGGGAACCGGGGGAGATCGCCAAGCATTCCTGCATTGTTCGTTCCTGCATCCCCTTCGACAGCGCGTCGAAATCTGTGGCTCCACCGGAACGATGCGCCTGGATGATTTCGTCATCGGAAGTCCCACTGAAGCCTGCCTCTACCTTGAAACGGAATCGCGGTTGACCGAATACGACCTTGTGGCCGAGCGACGTGTCGAGTGTCTCACCACCGAAAATTGCGTCCAAGAGGTCGAGATGATCCAGAATTTCTCTGAGATCGCCCGAGGGGCAAGCCCCCTTCAGCCCAGCTGGGGTGAGCGTTCCCACGCCACACAACGGGTGATCGACGCAATCATGCATTCAGCCGCGAAGGATGGGGTCAACGTGATCATTCCGGCCTGAGATCGGTTCGATCTCAACCGCCACGAAATCTCGACCTCGAGATCCCGAGAAGGGTTGATGATCCGCGTTCTCTCGCTGATACACTTCGCAGCCCTCACCATTCCACGGAAGAATCGATGAACACCGGAACCATGCGTACCGAAGGGCTCTGCGAGATCGATGGCGTTATGTGCTATCGGGTCCCCGACATCGATCGCATGCCGCCGTTTCTTGTGACGGTGGTGAGCCCATCCGATCACTGGCTCTACGTCTCTTCCAACGGAGGACTGACTGCGGGTCGAGTGAATAACGGCAACTGTCTCTTTCCATACCGAACCGATGATTTGATTCACCAAGTTCATGCGTTCTCGGGACCATGGACTGGCATCCGCGTCGGCAGCGTGCTTTGGGAGCCGTTCTCCGCACGACCGACGCCCGGGGTCACCCGATCACTCGCTCGCTCGGTATCCGGTGACCGCATCGTCTTTGAGGAGGCGAATCCCGTCATGGGGCTTCGGATCCGTGCGTGGTGGGCCTTCAGTGAACGGTCGGGGTTCGTTCGGACCGTCACCATTGAACGCGACGGTACCGGACCGGCGGCACTCGATTTCGAAGTGGTCGACGGCCTTCGGGAGTTTGTCGCGGCCGGCGCCAGTCTCGGCGTGATGCAGACCATGAGTTGCCTGGTGAATGCCTATACGCGGGCCGAACAATCGATCGACTCCAGACTCGCCACGATCACCATGGAATCAGCATTGAGTGATCGGGCCGAACCTGCAGAATCACTCTATGCGACCACGGTGTGGTCGACCGGTCTCCCAGATGGCACCGTGTCGTTGTCCACGCGGACGATCGAATCCTTCGCCCGCGAGGGAATTTTCACCCCCAACTCGCTCTTGAAGGGACACCCCTCGGCCTACCTCCTGCACTCCCCCCTCTCCTTAGGGCCCGAAGAGTCGGCCACATGGTCGATTGTCAGCGACGTCCGGCGAACTCAGGCCCAGGTTGCCGATTTGTCTCGACGACTTGAATCGGAGAAGGATCTGGCCGCAGTACTCGCCGGGGAGGTCGACGAGACCACCAAGGCGATCGATGCCATTTTGGTCGATACCGACGGCATTCAGTGCAGCGGCGATCCGATTCTCGACGCCCACCATCGAACCAACACCCTCTTCAACGATATGCGCGGCGGTGTCTTTGTTGACGGCGTGAACCTTCCATGGCGGGACTGGGTCGACTTCTGTCGTCAACGCAACGCGGATACGTCACTCCTTCATCGAAAATGGCTTGAGTCGCGCGAAGATCACGCTTGGATCGACCGTGCCACGCTGGTCAAGGAAGCCGCATCCTTTGGCGACCCGAACCTAGAACGGATCGCGTGGGAATATCTACCCGTGTGGTTCGGCCGCCGTCATGGCGATCCAAGCCGACCGTGGAACGCCTTCAACATTCGCATCAAGCACGCCGATGGCGAGAGACGCCTCACCTACGAAGGAAACTGGCGGGACATCTTCCAGAATTGGGAAGCCCTTGCCTTCTCCAGCCCAGGCTGGATTGATCACGTCATTGCCAAGTTTCTCAACGCATCGACTCCCGACGGGTTCAATCCCTATCGCATCACGCGCGAGGGAATCGATTGGGAGGCACCCGAGCCGAACAATCCTTGGAGCAACATCGGCTACTGGGGCGATCACCAAATCGGCTATCTGACTCGCCTCCTCGAACTTTCACTACAAATCCAACCCGGTCGGCTCGATGCCTGGCTCGACCATCCGATCTTCTCCCACGCTGACGTTCCCTATCGGCTGGCCGATCATGCGGATCTGATCGCTCATCCGCGGAACACCATTGCCTTCGATGATCGCGCCCATGCAATCTCCCTCGATCGTGCCGAGAAAATCGGCGCCGACGGCCGACTGGTGCACGATGCCGAAGGCCAGATCGTTCATGTGACCCTCGCCGAGAAACTTCTAATTCCGGTCCTCTCGAAGCTTTCTGCCTTTGTTCCGGATGGTGGAATCTGGATGAACACCCAGCGTCCGGAATGGAACGACGCCAACAACGCACTGGCCGGGTTCGGTCTCTCAATGGTGACCGCCTGTTATCTCCGTCGACATCTGGTTCTCCTTCAATCGATATTCTCAAATCACCCGGGGGAAGTTCAAATCACCGACCGGGTCGCCGACTGGATGCGTGAGGTGACCGGCGTCTTTGATCGTCATCGAACGCTGCTCGACGACCCCGCGATGAGCGATCGAAATCGCTTTGCGATCCTCAAGGAACTCGGCGGTGCCTTCGAGGTTTATCGCCATCGAATGGCCTCGACGGCATCTACAGAAACTTGTGATCGATCGCTTGCGGTGTCCCTCTGCGTGACGGCGATCGCGTGGCTCGATCACGCCATCAAGACCAACCAACGGGAGGACGGCCTCTACCACGGCTACAACCTGGTCGCTTTCGATCAAGACACCGCGACCGTCCACCACCTTCCCGAAATGCTCGAAGGTCAAGTGGCGGTTCTCTCCTCGGGCGGCCTCGATTCCGAGGCTTCAGCAGAACTGCTCGAACGGCTCTTCCAGTCCTCGCTGCATCGGACCGACCACGATACGTTCCTGCTGTATCCAGTTCGCGAGATACCCTCCCTTTGCGACAAGGGCGTACTGGCCCCTGAAGACCTCAGAACAAATGCGCTCCTCGTCGGTCTCGCGCGAGCCGGAGATACCCGCCTCATCGAGTCCGACGGTGGCGGGACCGTTCGTTTCGCGACACCACTCCACAATCGGCGTGACGTCGCCCGCGTGCTCGATACGCTTGAAGGAGATCCGGTCTTCGCCGGTCCTGCTGCCGCTCATCGAAGCGAGACGATCGAACTCTACGAACGAGTCTTCGACCATCATCGCTTCACCGGCCGATCTGGCGGCATGTACGGCTACGAGGGTATTGGGTGCACCTACTGGCACATGGTCTCCAAACTACTGGTCGCGGCGGGCGAGTGCGTACAGCAGGGTGAGGACTCTGATCAACCGGCGGAACTGCTCGGCCGCCTCCGTGGTTCGTACCACCGCATCCGCGACGGGCTCGGATTCCGTCAATCCGCCGTCCAATTCGGCGCCCTTCCGATCGATGCCTACTCGCATACGCCGGGTGATCGAGGCGCTCAGCAACCGGGCATGACCGGACAAGTGAAAGAAGAGCTCATCACGCGAAGAATGGAACTCGGCGTTCGATTCGATTCCGGTGGAATTCGATTCGCCCCCGGCTTGCTGCTTGATGACGAATGGCGAACGGACGAAGGTGAGTGGTCGATTCCCGCCGGAGACCGTTCCCCGGCCCGACGCATTTCAATTCCCACCCCCGGACTCGGCTTCCAAATGTGCGGCGTACCAGTGGTGTATCAACGAGGGGTCGGCCCCATCCGAATTCACTTGACCGATGCGGCCGGAAACACCCGCCTCATCAAGAGCGATACGATCGGCCCCGGAGATGCTCGCGGTATTTTCGAACGCGATGGACGCGTCTCGATGATCACCGTGGAAATTACAAAACACTGACGGAAGTAAACGAATCAGGTCCAGGCGACCACTGTGGGAGGAGACACGTTCGTCTGCGTGATGACCGGAGGTCTTCACCAGCGTTCCCCCGGACCTGATTCCGCCTCGTCGATTCTGGTTCACCAGAAGACGATGCCAACTCGATTTCCTCACCTCTTAAGACGATGGAAATCTGGAGAAGGTTCGCCCGTTTCAACGAAACCAGGTTCACGGTCGGTTCTGGGCGTTCTCCACCCGCGAGCGTGCCGAAGAGGCCACGTTCCGTTGAAGACCCCGCGTGGCATTGGCGATATCACCGTGACATCATTATGTGGTGACGCCACGGTTTTTCGCTGATGCTGGGATCGTTATTGCCTTTCGATCCCACGGACCGTTCAAGAAGAACGGGCGCATTCGATCACGCACCGGAAAACCTTGAGCGCGCTCATAAAAGGGATGACGCCCGATCCTGCCGCGGACCGGGCGCCATCGACGATCGAGGATGCGATGCGAGCGGAGGGGCCGGAAACCTCTGGAGAACCGGGCTCGCTCGAACAAATCGCGGAAGAACCGCCACCGGCTCCTCGATCGGAGAGAGAACATGTCTTGATGAACATTTTCAAGCGTTCGCGTTCTCACCCGCGTCGGTGAGGTTCTGTTTCCATGCAACGTCATCGCAACGTCATCGCAACGTCATCGCAACGTCATCGCAACGTCACCCGAGACATCCAAAGAGGCCTCGTCGTTCCACAGATTTTCGCGATCTCGGAAAAGACGTCTCCATTGCCCCTGGAACAACGTCCGACCATTGGCCTAAGACTCATTTGAGTCTACCGAAGAGACGATACGAGGCCACCGATCCGCGGGTTGCCTTGAATTCTCATTTTTTTCCGGGCGGAATCGCCCGAGAAGTACCAAGAACCGATCGCCGACTCCACGCCCCCAAAGGAACCCTCAAGCACCAAAACGGCGATTGCATGCCATCCCCCGACACCGAACTCACGAGTTTCTTGAGATCCGAAGGCCCCAAAACCCAAGACGACAGCCCCGGTGAATAGGCCAAGCAGCAGCTGAATCGATCGGTGAGTTTGACCGGACATGGCCATCGTGACACTGACGCTTCCGTGTTGATCAGGAACGTTTTCGACCGTCTCAGCCCGCGTCCCGACGGCTCGCACTCGCCAGCGTGCCAGCCAACGCCGTCCCGATCATGCTCGCAATGAAGAGGACCACGACGGTACCCACCGTGCGAAGCAGAATCTCCTCGTGATCCACATGCATCCAAATCGCGATCGCACCGATCAGCGTCCCACCGACGATGCACAGCCAAGAGGCGATCCAGCAGACTTTGGCCAGCAGCACATCGAGCGTCCGCCCGACAATTGAGTTCACCAGCAAACCCAACAGACTCGACGTGAGCATCAGCCCGATCGTCGCCATCATCCTTCCCGCAAACTCCGTGCTGTCCTCACTCCAAATCATGACAATCAGCATGATGGTGACCGCGACCAGCGACATGACACAAATAGTCACGAGAACAAGGTTCAAAGAACGAAGTCTATGCCTCCGTTCCGGTGGATTCGCGGCGGTGGTTTCAGGCATTGGATCCCTTTTTTGATCAGATGTCATGAGCGAGCGCGACACGCAACGTTATCCAAGATTCAGAACCGCAAGCCTACGACGCTTCGTCGTGCCGGCCGCTCAATCTCGACCAACGGACCCGAACTCGGGGCTACGAAGGCGACTTCGATCCTGGCGGCGACAGAAGCCATCGATCGAACCAGGCTTTCGCCCGCTCCGAGGAGCGAGTCGCATCGTCCCCCACGAAGCCGTGCCCCGCGTCTTCGTAGATCTCAAGTTCGACGGGAACGTCGGCCTTCTCCAGAGCGTTGAGCATCATCCTGCTTCCAAGGAGTGGAACCAGCTGATCAGCCGTTCCGTGCTGAATCAACACCGGCGCATCACCGGCATCGACATGCCGGAGCGGAGAGACCTCGTCGGCGAGCTCCGGGTCGAAATCAAGGGCCGGGAAGGCGTCGCTGGGACCCACGATCCGAACCATGTCCACCGGCGGATACCAGACCACCACTGCGGCGACCGGTGCCGCGATCTCATTCGTCTCATCCGAATCCTGCCGGGAGGCGCGGAGTTCCGGGGTCGCTTCCTCGCCTCCGAGCATCGCGAGATACAAGGAGAGGTGCCCGCCGGCACTGAATCCGAAGGCGCCGATCCGTTCCGGATCAAGGCCCCGCTCCGGCGCCGTCTCACGAATATGCCACAACGCCTTCCGCACGTGTTCAGCTGCATCCGGAACTTTGTATCGCGGAGCGCTGCCGTGCCGGACGATCGCGATGTGATACCCGTCGGTGAGCAGATCGTGCAGCAGCGACATCCCTCTCCACTGCGGAACCATCGCCATTCGAGGCGGGAACCAGACTGAATTCCATCCTCCGCTCACCACGAAGATCACGGTCGCTCCGTTTGGTTTCGCCACGGGTACGAGCAGGTCATAAGTGAGCGCGAGTGCATCGACTCGACCACAGATCACATCCGGGACCACGGTTCCGACGGGAGGGAGTTCCGTTTCGGGGCTCGATTCCGCGAAAGCGGAGAGTTGCCCGGATACCACGACCAGCCAAAGAAGAAACGTACACGGCCAAGTCCATCGCTTCATCATCGCTTCAATTCTCCGGAGTTTCGATCAAGGTGGCGTCGATGATCCGTCCATCGACGAGAATACACAATGCGACATCATCGCCGGTTCCCGCTTCTTCGTCCTGACCACTGGAGCGGAGTGTGGCAAGAACCGCGTCCGAACCTCGCTCGCGCTCCTCGACGCCAGAGAACTCCAGGGCCAAGGGATGGCCCCAAGGATCGACGAGTAGATTCGAATCGAGGCTCTCCAGCAATCTCCCGGATGCGAGCAAGGGGCTGACCCGATCGTCGATCTCCAATCCGTCCCAGATCGGAATCAAGCGGACCGCGATCTGACGGGCGATCTCCTCGATGGCTTTTCGCCCCGTCTGACTCTCGTCCGCCTGCATTGGGTTGCCGCGGCTCCCACGAGTGACGAGTCCGAAGCGACCCGCGATGACCTCAGGCGGGTAGATATTGTTGGTGCGATCGGCGTCCGCGAGTTCGCGATAAGGATCGAGCCGGACGCGAACGATCGGCTGCGGACCGGTGAACATCTTCGTCGCCACCGATGGATCCTGTTTCCAGATTTCGACCGGGAGCATCACCTCCTCCGTCGTTCCATCGGCAAACGTGATCTCCAGCGGAAGCGGCATCACGAGCCCCCCGTGGTTCCGGAATCGCACGATCGAGAAATGAAGCGGCTCTGACGCCACTGTTTCGTAGACTTCACGATCATCATCATCTAACTGCTTCATGAATCGCTCGAACGAACGGCGGTCGCCTTCGGTGACCTTGAGCTCATCGAAGCGACTGTAAAAGTCCAGAAGCTCCGGATAACGCTCGGATCGTCGAGGAAGATCGACGTTCCGTGCCGTGCTTCGACTCGGGAGTTCGGCATCCCGCTCCGCCTGAAGCAAGGGCTTTCGAACCGATGGATCGCGAGGCTCGACGGTGTAATCGAAGATCCGTTCGACTGCGACGTCGACATGCCCCGTCGAATAGAACCAACCTCGCCAGAACCAATCAAGGTCGACTCCGCTCGCGTCGTCCATGGTGCGGAAGAAGTCACCCGGTTCAGGCGCACGGAACGCCCATCGACGGCAGTACTCCTTGAACGCATGGTCGAAGAGCTCCCGCCCCATGACCGTCTCTCGGAGGATGTTCAATGCGACCGACGGCTTGGCGTAGGCGTTGTTGCCCTTCTGGATGATCGACTCGCCGTGGGACATGATCGGCCGTTGCCGTTCACTGATCATGTACGAAACGATGTCCTGGGCCTCGCCGCGGCGACCCGAATGATCGGGCTCCCATTCTTCGGTGGCGAGGAACTGAACGAAGGTGTTCATTCCCTCATCCATCCAGGTCCACTGTCGTTCGTCGCTGTTGATGATCATCGGGAACCAGTTGTGCCCGACCTCGTGGATGATCACCCCGATCAGACCCCACTTGGTGCGTTCTGAGTACGTCCCGTCCTCCTCCGGACGAGGGCCGTTGAAGCAGATCATCGGATACTCCATTCCCCCGACCGGCCCGTTGACGCTGATCGCGACGGGATAGGGATACGGCACCGTGTGCTTCGAATACACCTCGATGGTCTGGGCGACCGCCTGCGTCGAATATCGACTCCAGAGCGGCTCCCCTTCATTCGGGAAGAAACTCATGGCCATGCTGATCTCGCCATCGGTATCGGGAACTTCGACACCCCAGGCATCCCAGGCGAACTTTGGACTTGCCGCCCAGGCCACATCCCGAACGCGAGCCGCATGGAATCGCCAAGTGCGTTCGCCGCGGTCTCCGGCCGACTGAATCTCGTGATCCCGATCCTCGTTTTCCTGCGCCTCTTCGGGCGTGATGACAAACATGGGCCGATCCGCGGTGCGAGCCTCTTCCAGACGGGCTCTTTGAACGTCGGTCAGAACCTCGTCCTGATTGAGCAACTCACCGCTCGCCGCGACGACGAAGGTCTCCGGAACGGTGATCGCCAGGTCGTAATCCCCGAATTCCAGCGCAAATTCGCTCTCGCCCTGAAACTGCTTGTTCTGCCATCCGTCGCCGTCCGTGTACGGCGCCATTCGGGGAAACCACTGGGCGATCTCGTAGATCGCGTTGTCATCTTCATCAAACCACTCGTATCCGGAGCGAGCCCGCATCGTCGAACTCGGAACGATGGCGCTGTTCCAGTCGATCTCGAATTGAATCGAAGCACCCGCCGCCAGTACCGCCGGAAGATCGATCCGCATCATGGTTCCGTTGATGACATGGTCGAGCGGCGTTCCATCGGAAAGCGCCACCTTCGTGATGTTCACCCCCCCGTCGAACTCCCGCCGCTCCAACTGCTGCCGCATCCAACGGGTGGATTGATCGCGACGAAGATCCGGCGCCGTGTCGCCGAGTCGACCGATCGATTCTTTCCGAAACCGATTTTGATCCAGTTGCACCCATAGATACGTGAGATCATGCGGGCTCTGATTGAAATAGGTGACCGTCTGCTCACCTTCGAGCCGGTGCTTCTCGGTATCAAGCCGGACCGCGATGTCGTAGTCGACCTTCTGCTGCCAATAGTCAGGCCCTGGCGCCCCAGAAGCGAGCCGGACTTCGTTGGGGGTCGGAAGAAGATCGTCGATCTGGCGAAATGGATCGGTCTCGTTCTCCCAAGCGGGTGCCTCGAGCCAGGGATCACCGTGGAGTTCCCAATCCTCATACTGCGAGGGGAAGAGCGAGGGTGGATGGGCCGAGACCGGCACACTGGTGATCCCGATTCCCACCAAAACAAGGATGAGGATGCTCGCCAGAGTTGGTGACTGGTAGATGTTCATATGACGAGTGTAGATCCAACACCGATTTAGGTTCCAATCAACGACAATTTTGGATTGAAGATCGCCATTCTGGTTGAATTCGGCGAGAATCCCACCATGACAGAAGCTTCGGCTCAATCCGGTCCCCTGACCAAAGAACGCCATGTTCGAGTGGTGGGTGTGCCCATGGACATCGGTGGCGCGGGCCCCGGAGCCTCCGGCGGCCCCGAGGGCGTTCGGGAGGCCGGACTGTTGCGGGCGATTGGAGCGGGCGTTCTTGATCTCGGTGACATCAACGTCGAATCGCTCGACGCCTCCCTCAAGATCGTTCGTGGCCCCGACCCGGAGAGCACGCGTCCAGAGTGGCCGCTGATCCAAAGGGTCTGCGCATCACTGTGCGAACGAGTCGAGTCGATTGTCACGGAAGGGCATTTTCCGCTCGTCGTGGGCGGCGACCACGCGCTCGCGGTCGGATCCATGGCGGGCGTCGCTCGGGCATTCAGAGCGTCCGGACGACCAGTGCCCGGTCTGATCTGGTTCGACGCGCACGGCGATCTCAATACGCCCAACACGTCGCCGAGTGGAAATCCTCACGGCATGCCGGCGGCCGCCCTGCTCGGCTACGGCGTTCCCTCGTTCGATAACGTGATTGGTCCGGATGGATTCTTCGACCGATCACGAAGTGCCTTCGTCGGCTGTCGCGATCTCGATGACGGTGAGAAAACTCGTTTCAACGACTCCGGACCGCATCTCTTCGGTGACGATCGATTCCGAAACGAACGCCCCGAGGATCTCGCGGATCGGGTCTTGGATCTCGTCGCACCGAACGGCGCGCCATTCGCGCTCTCCTTCGACATTGACGTGCTCGACCCGGTACATGCGCCAGGCGTAAACCTTCCCGTGGACAAAGGACTCGACCCCGACACGGTTCGCCGGGTGCTGCGGCGATTCGCGGACCACGGAGGCATGATCGCCATGGATGTCGTGGAAGTCGATCCCACGAGCGATCGTGATGGAGTCACCGCCGGACTGGCGGTCGAACTCACCGGTGTCGCATTGGGCACATCCATCGTGTCGGCCTAACGCCGGCGGACCTCAGACCGTGAGGGGCGACTCGACCTTCGCGGATCGAACCAGCGCCGCGGTATCGACATCATTTCCCCGAAGCCAGCGTCCGATCGCCATCAACGGGAACGAGTGTCGATACAAGTGGTAGCGCCGGTAAAAGACCTTCGGAAAACCCGTCCCAGTGAATTCGGTTTCTCGCCAACTGCCCGCCAGATCGGCGGCGGGATTCTGGCGCGGCTCGGATGCGGGGTCTGAATCTACCTGCAGGTCGCACGACCACGCGATCGCGTGATTCCGCGGGCAAGATTGGATCGCCGGCTTCCACAACTCTCTTGCGGGGTCATCGCTGCCCACGCGGCCTGGCTGGCCGAAGGACTGATCAATCATCGGAAGATTGGATGCAGAAGCCGCCTTACAATCAGAGGTCGACGACGACCATGTCGCTCTCGATCGAGACCTTGGCCTCCGGTCGAACGATCTCATTCCTGAAACCGCTCAACCCCGAAAGCGTGGAGATCTCGGCCCGAGTCTGTTCGGGATTGAACTTCACACTTGCCCGGCCTTCCCGCGCCGCCAGGAGATCAATCCCCATCTGTGACTCGCCCTTGCAGTAATCGATGGGCGTGATGGCTCGCTCGAAGGCCTGCAATCGATCGGCGGCATTCTGGAATGAACCGGCCTTCTCCATCCAAGTCGCACTCGGAAGAAGCACCGTGGCGGCGTCGGTCAAGAGACTCGGCAGCGTATCGATGAGCACGAAGGGGTTTGAGGCAATCGCCTGGGCCCATTCCGGGGTCACCCAATCACTCGGATAGTTTCCCGTGATGACGGTGGCCGCGAACTTCCCGGCTGATGATTGCGTTCGGAATGCGTCGGCATCGAGAATCGCAGTTTCGTCACCGCCGCAAAGGCCGGCGAGTACCCGGCGAACGCCGCGAGCGTTGGGCGCTTTTTCGGCACGGACCACAAAACCGCTGTACTCGCGATCCTCACCGTCGATGGGAACCGGGCCAAGGCCAAAGACCACGTCCTTGTCGATTGACCGCACCCATTGGGCGAGGAGGTAGGCGTCTTCACAGGAGAGCATCGGACTCACCAGGAGGCCAAGCCGACCCTCACCCGCGGCGAGTTCGAGCGTCTGGTTGGCGGCGATGATCGAAGCATGCCACGCATCGCCTGCGCGGGCGTAATCAAACGGATCTTGGCCACGAATCGCCGGCATTCGCAGTCGATTTTCGTTGTGTACGAAGTCCCATCCGTATCGAACCTCGTCGGTGATCCACCACTTGTTGACCTCGGGGTTCTCCCGAGGCTTGATCCGATGCACGATGCCCTCGTTGTGCTCGACCCAGATGTTGTCGCCACTGGAGGTGATTCCGTCAACTGACGGTGTCTTAGTGAGGAACCACACCCGCTGCTTGAAGAGGAAGTCCTTGTCCAGCAACGCACCAACCGGACAGATGTCGATGACATTGGAGGCAAGTTCGTTGTCCAAGGCCATTCCAGGGAAGACGTCGATCTGCCCCGTCGAACCGCGGCCATCCACCATCAACTCGCCGGTACCAGTCACTTCACGAGTGAAGCGGACGCAGCGGGTGCACATGATGCAGCGGTCGCTGTAGAGAAGAACGTTCGGACCGACGCTCTTCTTCGGTTGCTTGTTCTTGTCTTCGCGGAATCGGCTCTCGCCACGGCCATACTGATAGGAGTAGTCCTGCAGATGACACTCGCCCGCCTGATCACAGACCGGGCAGTCGACGGGGTGATTAATCAGCAGCAGTTCCATGACCTGCTTCTGGTTGGCCACCGACTTGGGGCTATCGGTATGGACCACCATGCCGTCCGTTGCCGTCTGCTGACAGGTCGGTACGAGCT
>Ga0222662_1000209_pt1 | contig 54084 bp, 46 predicted proteins | sample AntAcemetagen600_FD_179821 | JGI IMG/M metagenome (GOLD analysis project Ga0222662, IMG submission 179821) | Saline water microbial communities from Ace Lake, Antarctica - #600 | ecosystem: Environmental > Aquatic > Non-marine Saline and Alkaline > Saline | place: Antarctica: Ace Lake... | reverse complement strand
TGGCGATAGAGTGAAAATAGAGCAGATGGTTGCGGAGATTTATAAAGCCTTATTTCTCATTTAGTTCTGAGATCATATTAACGTGCATTAACGTTTATTAACGGTTCAACTCATCTTTTTAGGTTAAAAGAATCAGATCTGCCGTAAACGAAGCAGATAAGCAGAAATCGACCGGAGATCCGAGTTTGATCACTGAGATAGCGTCTGTTTAATTTCTAATTCCACTGCAGCTTCCATACGTGAAGGTCACCTGTTTTGTCCGAGATATCAAGGGGTGTCATTAAATGTGCGGGGTATGAATCTATTGAGAACAGGTAGAGGCCATGCCGCGCTACCTGCTCTCAATAGAGTGAGACCTCCGCCCAATGTCACGGGGATGAATACGTCGACCGCGAGTTCGGCACTGGTTGCCTCAAGGTCACGCCCGCTCACGATAAGAAGGACTTCGAGATCATCAAGCAACTCACTGGCTGATCCTCGCCCAAAACCAATCTTTCCAAAGCCCGCAGCGATTACGCTGCGGGCTTTTTTGCCACTTGTTCCGCCACGTCTGCGCCACGCTCAAGCATGAGAAGGGCGCAGACATCCGCTTTATCTAGCAACTGCTCGGGCACGCCGATTTGCACACAAGCAGCCATCCGGAAGGTGAAATAGTCACACGGCTACACCTCCGGGCAAGGTTGGAAGAACTGCCGCTTACGCTTCATTCTGTACGATACGATTTATTCTAGGAGTGGTATGCCCTCAGGGGCAGGATGAGGGCAAACGCGTAATATATAGATCGCTGGGTAATGTTCTAATCGCCCCGTAGGATTGCCAGCGGGGATTGGCTTGCGATGCCGCGGCTACAGAGCAGCCCCGTGATGACGGACAGGCTGACCACTGCGCCGATGGCTCCGGCGATCTGCAGCCAAGGCACATAGAAATCGACTTTAAAGACCCACGAGCCGAGCGAAGCGGCCGCGGCCAATGCGAGCCCGACACCGACGACACCAGAAATCAGACCAATGAGCGCATACTCCGCCGCCAGCACGAGGCGGATCTGCCGCCCGCTGGCTCCCATCGTGCGTAGGAGGACGCTCTCGCGAACGCGTTGATGGCGACTCGCTGTGACCGCGTTGGCTAGAATGATGATGCCCGTTGCCATGGTGAATAGTCCCATAAAGCGCACCGCAAAACTGATCCGACCGAAGACGTTTTGTAGTGCTTCGATCACTGCATTGAGATCGACCGCCGATACGTTTGGATAGGCGTGGAAGATTGCCGACTGGAGTGCCGCCGTCGTCTCGATATCGGGTGAGCGAGTCACGCCAATCCACCACTGCGGAGCGGGCTCGAGGACACCGATGGGGAAGGTCGCGAAAAAGTTTGGCCACATCTGCGTCCAATCAACTGTGCGTAGGCTGGAGACTTCTACCTCAATGGGCATGCCTTGCACATCGTAGGTCAGTCGATCACCGATGACGACTCCGAGATGGCGAGCCAGATCGTCTTCTAAAGAAATTGGCACTGGCTCCGACTTCCCTGTCCAGTCTCCGATGTAGTCACCGCCCGAGACGAGTTCGCCCTTACCGGGCGCGCTCCGATAGGTACTGCGCCACTCGCGGTTCAATACCCAGTGTTTGATGTCGAGCTCGGGGTCTTGCTTCACGGAGGCGACGCTTTGACCTTTGATCGCGCTAAGTCGCATCGTGACCACGGGCGATGCGGTGGTGAAGGCGAGGTCACGCTCGGCTAAGATTGCTTGCACGCCCTCTAATTGATCAGGCTGCACGTCGAAGAAGAGGAGGTTGGGCGTGTCGCTTTCGTTAGCCAGCTCAGTCTGTTGCAGTAGTCCGGTTTGGATGAGTGTCAGCGTATAAATGAGAAAAGTGCCCACCCCCAAGCTGGTCGTGAGGTAGAGCGTGCGGTTTTGTGGCCGATGAAGATTGGCGGATGCTTGCCGCAAGAGGAAGGATCGCGGCTGAAAACCGCTGCGTAGGATCCGTTTCACGAGAGCCGCTACACCGCTAAGGATTGCCACGACAAGTACCAAGACTCCGATAAAGACAGCTCCATGCCACCAGACATCCGTGCGACTGGCAGCGAAGGCAGTGATGGCGAGTAAGGCGAAAACGGAAAGCATGCGAACGGCCGGGTCGGCCTGCTTCGTGCCCATGTCGAAGTCGGATCGCAGTGCCCGAAGCGGGCTAACTTTACGCAGTGGCAGGAGCGGGAAAATGCCTGCTAGGAAGGCGGTGGACGCTCCGTAAAGAATGCCGACACCGATACTCGGCCAACTAACGAAGAAGTCTAAATCAAATGGAAGGACGGGTGCGAGCAGTCGAGGCAGGGCGGCTTGACAAAAGACACCTCCGGCGGCGCCTGCAAGTGCGCCGAGTAGGGCGATGGTGGCCACTTGTATCCAAAAAATGCCAGAAGCCTGGGCGGAGGAGCTGCCGAGGCAGCGCAGAATCGCAACTGTGTCGCGCTTCTGCATGAGGTAGGCATGCACCGCACCAGCGATGCCGACGCCGCCGAGGAGCAGAGCGACAAAACCCACAAGACCGAGGAAATTAGAGAGGCGTTCCAAGGGTCGCCTGATACTACCTTTGCGGTCTTTGACGGTTTTCGCTTTCAGATAGGCTGCATCGAGTGGCGATTGAATCGATTCGATTAAGGTATCAGCAGGCAGCTCAAGATTCGCTGCGTAGAGGCGGTAAAGGGCGATACTGCTGACTTCGATCAGCCCTGTTGATTCAAGCTGCGCGAGGGGGATGTAGAGGCGTGGGGCGAAAATACCGGCAAAAGCTGCCTCACCCGGCACGCGGATTAACTCGGCCGCAATCGTGAAATCAATTGAACCGAGGCGGACGATATCGCCGACTTCGAGCTCGAACTGACGCATGATCAAAGGATCCATCACCACGATGGGCGCTTCGCTTTGTGCGATATCGACTCCGGCGGGAGCAGTCTCGAACTCACCGTAGTAGGGGAACGCGCCACCAAGGGCGCGGACTTGCACGAGCCGGCTACCATCCGACCCTGGGAAGTAAGCCATCGAAGCGAATCGAATCTCCCGCGACTGGTCGCCGCCTACCTGCTTGAAGATCGCCTCGGCCTCAGAGCCGAAGGCGCTACGTGCTGTGATTTGGAGGTCGGCTCCGAGGAGCGCTTTGGCTTCTTCGTCGAGACCGGACTCAAGGTTGGCCGAGAACGAATCGACCGCGACCAGTGCGGCCACGCCAAAGGCGATCGAGAGGGCGCAGAGAACTAGGCGCTTTCGCTGGCGCCGCGCTTCCCGCCACGCGGTGTAGGCGGCAAATTTCCATTGGGCAATGCTCATGCCTTGAGTGAGTCAGAGACGATTTTTCCGTCCTGCAATGTAATGATGCGGTCGCAAAGCTTGGCTAGTTCGGGGTCGTGCGTGACCAGCACGAGTGTCGTGCCTTGAGCCAGATTCATTCCAAAGAGTAGGTCGATGATGTGCTCCCCATTGCGACCGTCCAGATTGCCAGTGGGCTCGTCAGCAAAGAGAATTTTTGGGCGATTGATAAACGCTCGGGCGAGCGCCACACGCTGCTGCTCGCCGCCAGAGAGTTGGATCGGGTAGTGGTCTGTGCGCTGAGCGAGCCCGACCTTTTCTAGTAGCTCTTCAGCGGCTGGGCGCACATTTGGCTCGCCCCGTAATTCGAGGGGCGCGGCTACATTTTCGAGAGCGGTGAGGCTGGGAATGAGTTGGAAGTTTTGAAAGACGAAGCCGACATGCGCACCCCGAAAGGCGGCGCGGCCATCCTCGTTGAGTGATTCGAGTGCAGTTCCGAGCAGCTGGACGCTGCCTTCGGATGCGGTGTCGAGGCCTGCACAAAGGCCGAGTAGCGTCGTTTTCCCGCTGCCAGAGGGGCCGACTATGGCGATGCGCTGCCCCGCAGGGACGCTCAAGTTAACCTCCGATAAGACGGTCAGCTGGTGATCGCCGGAGGGGTAGCGACGGGTTAGACCTTCGAGATGTATCGCTGGTGGAGGTTGCATTTATGCCTGATTCGAGTATGTTGAAAGGATGAGTCAAGGACAGATAGCCAGTTTATTACAAGTGATCAAACGTTGTCAGCGGTTCGCCCTGACTAGGTCTGTGATTCTGGTGGCTCTTTTCGGAATGATGCTATCTGTGAGTGCGACCGAGACAGCGCCACAGCGAATTCTCTTTTTCGGCGATAGTTTGACGGCAGGCCATGGGCTTGATCCCAGTCAAGCCTACCCAGCGCGGATCCAAGAGCGGATCGATAAGGAGAGTTCGGTCGAAGCTAAAGTCGTGGTCGGCGCAGTCAGTGGCGATACGAGCGCGGGTGGACTTCGCCGAATCGATTGGATGCTGCGTCAGCCGGTCGATGTTTTCGTGCTCGCACTCGGTGCAAACGATGGTCTGCGTGGTATGGATACAGAGCAGACTGAGGCAAACCTTCAGGCGATTTTTGACCGCGTCTGTGCGGTCTACCCAGAGGCCAAGCTGGTGATTGCAGGGATGCGATTGCCCCCGAGCTTTGGTGCCGACTACACGGCCGACTTTGCCGCAATCTTTCCGACTCTGGCCGAAGTCAATGAGGCGGTTCTGGTGCCGTTTTTGCTTGAAGGGGTGGGCGGCGTCGTCGAGCTGAATCTACCCGATCGTATCCATCCCAACGCCGAGGGGCATACCCGCTTGGCAGCAAATGTCTGGGAAGTGCTCTTACCTTTGCTCCAGAGTCACTGATCCGCTTCGGCCTCGGCCACGACTTCCCTCCAGATCTAGATTGAAACGGATGAGCATCGGGCGGCAGCAGACCTCACAGTCGTAGTCCCATTCGGTCGGTGTCTCCGAAGGCGCGGGGCTCGGCACAGAGAATGCCTCGAAGCAAATAGGGCACGTCACGGTGCAGTGTGGGCCAGATTCCATTTTGATTGGCAGCGCTTGGCAGGATGTATTCTTATCACGTCCTTGCCGAATGAATAACCAGTGCTAACTCATCAGCAAATGAAGGACGCGACAAATACCGAGACACTCCCCGTGATCATCGTCGGCGCGGGCATGGCGGGACTAGCGTGTGCGGTTCAGCTGAGTGAGGCGGGGGGAGACGCTACCCCCGAGCGCCTGTTCGAAGCGTCTGATGGGGTAGGTGGGCGCATTGATTGATAAAGAGGCGAAACTTCATCGTTTGATCCGGACGAAGATTCTGGCGAGTTCGCTAGAGGCGATTGCCTTTGCTGGTTCCTCTGGGCGTTCGCAGTTTGTGAAGCAGGGAGGATGTGATTATTTCAACGAGGTCGAAAGTGGTAGCGCGGCATGGCCTTCCTGGCCTGAGCTGGTCGAAGGCATGCCGCACCTTGAGACGCCTGCGGCATGAGGCCATGCCGCGCTACCTGCTCTCAATAGAGTGAGACCTCCCCCCCCCCATTTAATCACACTCCCACGGAGAGTGCCCACTTTCTTGCTTGAAAGCCGCAGGCGCAGCGACACTTTGAGCAGTTTTCCCAAATTCCGCTATGTCTGAGATCGCAAAAGCCTACGAACCGAAAGAAGTCGAACAACGCTGGTATGCCAACTGGCTTGAAGCCGGGTGCTTCAAAGCCGTGGCCCATGATGTTGGCGAGCACGAGCCCTACGCGATCATGATCCCCCCGCCCAATGTCACGGGGATGCTTCACATGGGGCACGTGCTGGATAACACTTTGCAGGACATCTTCGTCCGCCGCGCCCGTCTTGAAGGTAAAGCTGTGCTCTGGCAGCCAGGCACCGACCACGCGGGCATCGCCACTCAGACCAAAGTAGAGAAGCAAATCCGCGAAGCCACCGGTCAGACGAAATACGACCTCGGGCGCGAAGCCTTTTTGGAGAAGGTTTGGGAGTTCCGCGATGAGTCCGGTGGCGTCATTCTCAATCAACTGCAAAAGCTCGGTGCTTCCTGCGACTGGGATCGTGCCAGCTTTACGCTCGACGACGACTATTCGAAGGCCGTCCTCGATGCGTTCGTTAAGTTCTACAAACGCGGCTACATCTACCGTGGCAAACGTATGGTCAACTGGTGCCCCGCCACTTGCACCGCGCTCTCCGACGAAGAGGTCAATATGAAGCCTCAGAATGGCTTCTTTTTCAAAATGCGCTACGAACTGGTCGAGGCCGACGGCGAGCGCACCCACCTAGAAATTTCCACCACGCGCCCCGAGACCCTGATGGGAGACTCCGCCGTAGCCGTCCACCCAGAGGATGTGCGCTACAAGCACCTGATCGGTAAAACAGTCTGGCGTCCCTTCCCTCAGGCTGAAATCCCCATCATCGGGGATGAATACGTCGACCGCGAGTTCGGCACTGGTTGCCTCAAGGTCACGCCCGCTCACGATAAGAACGACTTCGAGATCGGGCAGCGGCACAAGCTCGAGATGATCGAGGTGATCGACGCGGAAGGTAAACTCAATGCCCTCGCTGGCGAAGAGTTCGACGGCATGGATCGTTTCAAAGCCCGCAAGGTCGCCGCGCAAAAGCTCGAAGACATGGGGCTGCTGATCGAGCGCGAACCCTATGAAAACACCGTCGGCTTCTCCGAGCGTGGCGATGTCCCGATCGAGCCACGCCTCTCCGAGCAGTGGTTCCTTAAATACCCGAAGGTCGAAGAGGCCAAGCGCGCTGTCGAAAACGGCACCATCAAATTTCACCCCGACCGTTGGAAGAAGACTTACCTGCACTGGCTCAACGGCATTCAAGACTGGTGCATCAGTCGCCAACTCTGGTGGGGGCACCGCATCCCTGTCTGGTATAAAAAAGGGATGGAGCGCACGGAGCTCGATTTTGAAAACCCCGACCACGTCCATGTTTCAGTCGAAGGCCCCGCCGATCCCGAAAACTGGGAACAAGAAGACGATGTGCTCGACACTTGGGCGTCCTCCTACCTCTGGCCGATGGCTAGCCTCGGCTGGCCGAAGCCGACTCCTGAGCAGCAGAAAGAACTCGATTTCTGGTATCCGACTTCGACCCTGGTCACCGGGTTCGACATCATTTTCTTCTGGGTTGCCCGCATGATTATGGCAGGTCTAGAACTCTATGGCGATGACGCTAAGGAGCTATCCGACGAAGAGATCGCCCAACGCATCCCTTTTAAAAACGTCTTCATCCACGGCCTCATCCGCGATGAGAAAGGGCGCAAAATGTCGAAGTCGCTGGGGAATTCACCTGATCCGCTCGATTTGATCGAAAAGTACGGTGCCGACGGCCTCCGCTTTGGAGTCTGCAATATCGCACCCTCCGGCTCCGACATCCTCTTCTCCGAAGATCGCATCCAGATCGGGCGCAACTTCTGCAATAAGCTCTGGAACGCCGTCCGCTTCCGCCAGATGAGTGGCCCTATGGCCGATAATTCTAGCTTCGAAGTCGTCATTAGCCGCATTCATCCCGACCTCTTTGACGATTACGATCACTGGATCCTTGGTCGCCTCCAGCAGGTCACGGCTGATATGGAAAAGTGCTTTGCCAATTACGAAATTTCGCCACTCACGCATCAGATCTACGCCTTCTTCTGGGGCGACTTCTGCGACTGGTATGTCGAAGCATCCAAGGGCAAGCTCAAGGGGAGCGAAGAACTTCGCGATAATTGCCTCGCGATTCAAGACTTAGTCATTCGACAAGTGCTGCAACTCGCAAACCCGATCATCCCGCACATCACGGAAGAGCTCTGGAAAGGCTTAGGTTACGACGAAGTGATCCCTTACATCCAGAATACGACTCTGATTAAAGCATCGACTCTGGAAGAGCGGGTGCCCGTCGATTTCGATTCGATCGAGCGCGTCACGAACCTGCAGGAGTTAATCTCGCAGGCACGTGCGCTCAAGGCGCAATACAACTTGGCGAATAAGCGCGACGTCGCCGTCTTCTATGGCGCCGAAGGTATTTCGGCCACGGTGATCGCAGAAAATGCCAGCCTGATTCAAACACTGGCTGGACTCGGCAGCTTGGATCCACTCGGTCATAAAATCTCCGATGGTCTACCCGCTGTGGTCACGCCGCTTGGCTCCCTCTATCTCGATCTGAGCAGTAGTATCGATGTCGAAGCCGAGAAGACCCGCCTGACCAAAGAACTTGATAAATTGAATAAACTCGTCGCGGTCGGTGAAAATAAATTGAAGAATCCGAAGTTTGTCGAAAGCGCTCCCGAGAAAGTGGTCGAAGGTGCCCGCAAACAACTTGCCGAGACGACTGAGAAGCGTGACGAGACCCAGCGTATTTTGAAAAGTTTGTAATTGGATCGATAGGTAGCGGCGTTCGTCCCGAGCGCCATAGCATAAGCATGGCCGAACCCAGTAAAAGGTAACTGGTCCAACACGAATGGCGTTCGTCCCGAACGCCGCTACCAGTTCACAAAAAAACGCGCCCCCCGGAAGGGAGCGCGTTTCGCGTATAAATGATGAACGAACCGCTTACTTGATAGCGTCTTTCATTGCGTCCGCAGCGTCTTCAACAGCGTCAGCTGCTTTGTCTTCTGGGCTCTTTTCGCAGCCAGTTGTGAAGAGTGCGCCAGCGAAAAGAAGGCCAGCAAAAGCGAGTGTAGTGAGTTTTTTGATATTCATGATGATCTAGTGTTGTTATTTATGAATGACTGCACGTGAGCAGTAGAGGTGGGTTAATCTAACGCCCATTGAACTAAGATAAAGGGTAAACTTGGGTCTGTTGGTGGCATGGTGGCATTAGGAGCGCTTCTACGAGGGAGCAATTATAGGAGCAGGTAGCGCGGCATGGCCTCATGCCGCACCTTGATACGCCTACGTGGGGCATGCCTTCGACAAGCTCAGGGCAGAAAAGGCCATGCCGCGCTACCTGTTATTGAGAGATTCATGCCCCGCACAATTAATTACACGCCTTCTTCGGTCCAGATAAACCTAAAAAGATGAGTTGAACCGTTAATAAACGTTAATGCACGTTAATATGATCTCAGAACTAAATGAGAAATAAGGCTTTATAAATCTCCGCAACCATCTGCTCTATTTTCACTTTATCGCCAATTTGGCGGCCTACTTGATTAACGTTAATTAACGTCCATTAACGGTTTAGAGAATTGAACCTACTGGAACTGCCGTTTTTAGGATAAAAGCCTAGCTTGCTTTCTTAGGGCGACCTCACATGTAATCACGCGGAAAATTTATGAAAAAAATCCGCATTCACCACATTACAGAATACAAGTTTTCGACTCCGGTGAAACTGACGGAGCACCGCTTGCTGTTGCGCCCGCGTGAGGGGCACGATATCCGGATCAATTCGTTGCGGCTGGACGTCAGTCCCGCCTACGAAACGAAGTGGTATCGTCGCGGGCACCGAGCACATCGCGACCGCCGTGCACCGACCCCCCGCTTTTGACTTATGATCGATTCCTTAGAAGGCTATAGCTACAGCGCATTAGAGCAGGTGCTCTCAGATGCGGGGGTCAACCCTGTGCATGCCAAGCCGCTTTTCAGTGCGATCCAGCGTCGACTCGTTCGCGGCGATCTATCGGAAGCCGAAGGCATGCTCCCACCGATCGCCCGGTGGTTGTCATCCGAAGGCGTACCGACCCTTTGCCCCACCGAGCTGACTGATTGCACGCCGAGCAGCGACGGCTTTACCGAAAAGTATCTACTGCGGCTCACTGATGGGGCGGAAGTCGAAGCCGTCCGAATGGGCTTCCCAGGCAGATTCACTGCATGCCTGAGCAGTCAGGTCGGCTGCGCGATGGGTTGTGTCTTTTGTGCGACCGGGCAGATGGGCTTTTCGCGGCATTTAACCGCAGGCGAGATCGTGGCACAGGCGCATCATGTCGAGCGCAGCTTGCGTCAGAGTCATGGCGAGCGTCTGCGTAACATCGTGATGATGGGCATGGGCGAACCCTTGCATAACTTTGAACCGCTGATGGAAGCGCTCGGTATCTTAACTGATAACCGTGGTCTCAATATCGGGCCCGCCCGTGTGGCCATTAGTACGGTGGGGCATATTCCGGGCATCTTGAAACTCGCCCAGCATCCGAAACGATACTCCCTCGCGGTAAGCTTGCACGGAGCGAGTGACGAAGAGCGGGGTAAATTGATTCCCGTGAACAAGAAGTGGCCGCTCGCCGATCTGATCGCAGCCTGCCGCGAATACACTGCCATCAAACGGGCGCGGGTTTTCTTTGCCTGGACACTCATCGGCGGCGTCAACGACAGCGCCGATCACGCCCGACGTTTAGCCGAACTACTCAAGGGGATCGATGCCCATGTGAACTTGATCCCGCTCAACGCGACCGAAGGCTACGAAGGCCAAGCGCCCGACGAGGCCAACGTCCGCGAATTTCAACGTATCATCCAAGAGTCCGGCATGCCCAGCACCGTCCGCCAAAGGAGAGGCATCGACGTAGCCGCCGGCTGCGGCCAGTTGAAGGCCAAGCGTATGAATAGGTTGGAGTCCCGCCTTCAGGCGGCCGCGTATGAATAGGTTGGAGTCCCGCCTTCAGGCGGCCGCGTCGTAATGGCTTGGAGTCCCGCCTTCAGGCGGCCGCGTATGAATAGGTTGGAGTCCCGCATTTATGCGGCCGCGTCGTAATAGGTTGGAGTCCCGCCTTCAGGCGGCCGCGTCGTAATGGGTTGGAGTCCCGCCTTCAGGCGGCCGCGTCGTAATGGGTTGGAGTCCCGCATTTATGCGGCCGCGTCGTAATGGCTTGGAGTCCCGCCTTCAGGCGGCCGCGTATGAATAGGTTGGAGTCCCGCCTTCAGGCGGCCGCGTCGTAATGGGTTGGAGTCCCGCATTTATGCGGCCGCGTCGTAATGGCTTCAGACCTCAGTAAACGACCTCGTTTAGTCTGAAGTGGTGAGCAAATCTAATTCCCTTAAAGAATGAAATGAATTTTAACCACGGATGAACGCGGATAAACACGGATGAACGCGGATAAACACGGATGCCACTGTGGCGTATTCATATCCGTGTCCATCCGTGGTTAAATAATAGCCGTCGCCGAGTCACAACGAGTTCCTTGCCGCTTTGGATTCGTTGGCACGAATAAGGTGCGGAGGTTCTCGGGGATTCGTAGCCGTTGGTGATTTCGATCCAAAGCGGCGCAGAGCGGCGCACTCCAAAGGCTGAATGCCCCCCCCCCGTAGGACGATGAGGCACTCAATCAGGTTTTCACACGAAGGCACGGAGGCTTAGCTAATACACAGACCCCAGGATTTTAACCGCTAAATTACGCTAATGGGACGCTAAACCAAACATATGCTAAAACAAAATAATGCGACCTGACCATAAGCGTAAATTAGCGACAATAAGCGGTTCCCATCTCTGCTGGAGTCTCATAGTGGTCATCAATCACCAGACTAAGCGGAACCCTCCGCTTAGAACCAGCCCAGCCCTGCACCTACAGTTCTAGGTTTAGGGGGAAATCAATTTGCTCATACAGCAACTCAACACGAGGTCGTTTACTGAGCTCTGGGCTTTGGATACGCAGCCGCATATATGCGGGACTCCAACCTCATTCACCGATCCCAGTCCGCGCCATAGCGGTCAACGGGATACTCAAGCCAGTGCCGAGCCGCTTCTTCTTCACCCACTGCCGCGAGATATTGAGCTGCACTGGAGTATGGCCAGTCTTGCCATTTATTTACGAAGCCGTGCTTGACTGGATTGTTATGTATGTAGTTCAGGGTCGCTTGAAAATGGCGCTCTGATTTCATGCCCGTTTCGGCGGAACCGTGGAAAATCTTTTGGCCAGAAACTGCGTCCTCTTTGTTCCAGTTATAAGAAGTGCGTCCGTGAAACTTGCCCAGCTCGGTGCGCAGCTTCGTTATATCGTTCGTTTCGAGTAGGACGTGATAATGATTCGGTAAAATAGCGTGTGCGAAGATGCACCGAGAATGAGTTTCCAACTCGCCTAAGAGTGATAACTCGAAATCTGCCATGCGTTTCGAATCCTTACCGATGAATGGCGCATGCTCGAAGCAGGCGGCTGTGATCATATACCGATTTTGTTTTGAATTCCAAACTGGTGGCCTACGCCATGAGCCGCCTCGTATCTGGCGTTGAACGAAGATGCTCTCGCGCTCGGCAGCGGACATTTTTCGCCAGTCATACATGGTAGGAATTTATATGTCAGACGCCCGCGTCAGGCAAGGTTGGAGTCCCGCATTTATGCGGCCGCGTCGTAATGGGCTGGAGTCCCGCATTTATGCGGCTGGGTAGTAATGGTTGGAGTCTCGCCTTCAGGCGGCCGCGTCGTAATTGCTGTGCATACGCAACCGCATAAATGCGGGACTCCAACCTATTTCCGTCGTTTCTGCACGGCGCTCGCCAGCGTCTCAAAGATCGCTTCAGTCGCGGGGAAGTCGATGCAGGCGTCGGTGATGCTTTGGCCGTAGGTGTTGTCGCCATCTTGCGTGTAGTCTTGGCGGCCAGCTACGAGGTGACTCTCCAGCATGACGCCGGCGATGCCCTTTTGGCCGTCGGCGATTTGCTCGGCGAGGACGCGGGCGACTTCGCTCTGACGGGTGTAATCCTTGTTGCTGTTGCCGTGGCTACAATCGATCACTAGGTAGGGTGGTAGGTCGACGGCGACGAGCTGATCGAGGATTGGCTCGATCGTGTGCGCTTCGTAGTTGGGCCCCGTGCGGTTACCACCGCGCAGGATGACGTGGGCATCGGGGTTACCCGTCGTTTGGAAGATGGCGGTTACGCCTTGCTTAGTCACGGAAGGGAACCAGTGCGGCTGGGCGGCAGAGCGCGTCGCGTCGATCGCGATTTGGACGTTGCCGCTGGTGCCGTTTTTGAAGCCGACAGGCATGGATAGGCCGGAGGCTAATTCGCGGTGTACTTGGCTCTCGGTCGTGCGCGCGCCGATGGCCGACCACGCGATGGCGTCGGCGATGTATTGGGGGATAATCGTATCGAGAAACTCTGCACCCGTCGGTAGCCCTATTTCGCAGATGTCGATCAGGAGCTTACGTCCGATACGCAAGCCTTGGTTGATCTCGAAGCTGCCGTCGATCCCGGGGTCGTTAATCAAGCCCTTCCAGCCGACTACGGTGCGCGGCTTTTCGAAGTAGGTGCGCATAATGATCTGGAGATCGTCTTTAAACTTATCGCGCAGCGGCAGCAGGCGCTCGGCATATTCCAGCGCGGCCTTGGTATCGTGAATCGAGCAGGGGCCGCAGACCACGCATAGTCGGTCATCAAGGCCGCGTAGGATAGCACTGCTCTCTGAGCGGCCTCGATCGACCACCGCCGTGGCAGCTTCGGAAAGGGGCACCTCTTCGATCAGAATGGATGGGGCTAGGAGCGGGCGCGTTTGCGCGATACGGGCGTTATCGTGTGGAGTTGTCATGAAATGCTGAGATTTGAAAAAGCTGTTCCGAGCGAACCGAACCAATGCTACTTAAGCTGGAGTTGATTGATGGTTGGGCTGATTACTCCGGTATGAAGTCTGACATACCAGTGATGAACAGCATGCTCAGGCTAAATGCGTTAAAGAAGGCGTGAAACCAAATCGAGACTAGGATACTGCCGGACTTTTCATAAACACGTGCTAGAAATACGCCGACCAGCACTAGCGGGATAAAAGAAAGTAAATTCCAGTGCATCATCGAAAATAGAATACCGCTTGAAATTTGTGCAAAGACCAGGGTCGTTTGGCTTTTGAAGAAGCGGTAGATGCAGGCTCTAAAGATGATTTCCTCGACGATCGGAGCGAGCACGACTGCCATGATCACTAGCACAACGATCGCGAGTGGATCACCACCACCTTGGAAAAGGGTAACCAGTTGCTGCTGATCGAACGTCTCGATTAGACCGACTGCTTCAAGTGCGGAAAGAATGTTCGTCCAGACAAGAGCGGCAATCCAAATCACCGGAAGGAACATTAGGAAGAGTGGGAGTGCTTTACGAAACGCTCCGAAGATCGATAGCTCAGTACTGTTTAATCGACTTGCGTAGTGTCCGGGGTAAAAGCGGCGAGCCACATAAAAGACTGCCAGCATAGGCACTTGAAGCAATAAGACGGCCAAGACCGCGATCCATGGTGTCAATTCCATGGGAGCCTCATTTTCGGCAGGTGGCTGAAAAAGAAAAGCACCGGCCGCGACCTGAGCAAGGTACACTGCGGTGATCATGGCACAGATGAAAATCCCGAAGTTCACCCAGCCGATCGACCATGTCGGAGCGCCTGGCGCTTGCTCGACCGTGTCGCGCGGTCGCTGGATGTGACGTATCCATAATGCTAAGCTGCTTCCGAGGATACCCAGAATCAATAACGATGCGACGACAAGCGGTGTATCTACCTGTTGATCAGTAGTCATCGCTTATGCTGTAATGGATTGACCATCGAAGACTTCTCGGCCGCCGACGTAAGTCGCTTTGATCACACCCTTCAAAGTCTTGCCATGCCATGGGCAGTTGCGCGACTTGCTGAAGAATTTATGCACATCGACCGTCCATGCTTCGTCGGGATCGAAGAGGCAGATGTCGGCAGACGCGCCGACGCTTAAGGTGCCAGCGTCGAGCTTACAGAGTTCCGCGCCCTTATGTGTCATTAGCGCGATCACCTCGCTCAGGCCGAGGCGCTGGCTGTGGTAGAGTGTGGTCAACGAACTCGCGAGGGAGTTTTCTAGGCCAATGATGCCAAACGGCGCGGCGTCAAATTCTTGATCCTTTTCGGTGGGTGAGTGGGGCGCGTGATCCGTCGCGATGCAGGCCAGCGTGCCATCGATGAGGCCTTCGATCAGAGCTTCGCGGTCGGCGTCCGTGCGGAGTGGTGGGTTCATTTTATAGACGGTATCGTAGTCGCGCAGTTCGGCGTCGGTAAACTCGATATGGTGAGGGCTCGCTTCCCCGCTGACAGGTGCACCGCGATTAATGGCGCGGCGCAAGATGTCGACAGAAGTTGCGGAGCTGACGTGCTGCATGTGAATGTGCGCACCGGTGAGTTCGGCCAGGATGACATTACGCGCCACGATGATGTCTTCCGCTGCTTTCGGCCAGCCTTGCAAGCCCAGGCGAAGCGACCACTCGCCTTCGTTCATGACGGCACCGTCTGTTAGGCTGGCGTCTTGGCAGTGATCCATGATCGGCAGGTCAAACATCTTTGCATACTCCACAGCGCGCCGCATGATCTCGTTGCTCTGCACGCATTTGCCATCATCGGTCATAGCGACGACGCCTGCGTTTTTGAGCTGGCCGGTCGGCGCGAGTTGTTCGCCATTCATGCCGATAGTCAAGCAACCAGTGGGGTAAACACGCACCACCGCCTCACGCTCGACCTGATCCATAATTCGCTGAATCGTGCCCGCATTATCGCAGACCGGGCTGGTGTTGGGCATACAAACCACCGAGGTGAAGCCACCCGCTGCGGCGGCTTCCGTCCCGCTGCGGATGTCTTCCTTGTGCGTCTGCCCAGGGTCGCGAAAGTGAACGTGGATATCGACTAAGCCCGGTGCCACGACGAGGCCTTTTGCATCGACCACGCTAGCCTCTCCCTTTTGCGGCTCGGTCAGGCGATCGACGATTTTTCCATCGACGGCATAGAGATCGCCCGCCGCGTCGCGTTGATTAGCCGGGTCAATGACTCGACCGTTTTGTATCCAAAGTATGTGACTCATTTTCAGTATTTCAGCTTTTCTAAAATTTCAGCGTTTCAGACAGGCAGTTTGATCGCTTGCTTGTGGTACGCGCAGGAGCAGAGGTGCAGTATGGCCATGCGCACGACGATGCCGTTGGTGACTTGCTCCAGAATGACGGACTGCGCGGAGTCGGCCAGTTCGGAGTCGATCTCGACGCCGCGATTAATCGGGCCCGGGTGCATGATGATCGCGCCTGGCTTGAGCCACTTAGCGCGGTCTTTATTCAGGCCGAAGGAACTGGTGTATTCACCGATGGAGGGGAAGTGGGTCGCGGTCTGGCGTTCGTGCTGGATCCGTAGGAGCATGACGGCGTCCGCATCTTCGAGGGCTTGCTTGAGATCGTGGCAAACCGTCACGCCCATCGCTTCGAACCCTATCGGCACGAGTGTGCTGGGCCCTGCTATGGTGACTTTGGCTCCGAGCTTTTGCAGGCAAATGATGTTGGAACGGGCCACGCGGCTGAAGAGGATATCGCCAAGAATCGTGACCTTTTTGCCGTCGAGTGAGCCGAATTTCTCAAGCAGAGTGAAGGCATCGAGAAGCGCTTGGGTCGGGTGGGCGTGCGAGCCGTCGCCTGCATTGATCACGGGGATGTCGACCACCTTAGATAAGTAATTGGGCGCGCCGGAGGCCGAGTGGCGCATAATAATGATGTCGGCCTTGAGCGCTTCCATATTGCGCGCGGTGTCGCGGAGGGTTTCGCCCTTGGTCAGGCTGCTGGCACCACCCGTCACGGTAATGGTGTCGGCGCTGAGCCGACTAGCGGCCACCTCGAAGGCGAGGCGGGTACGCGTGCTCGGTTCCAGAAACAGGTTCACCACAGTGCGGCCGTTCAGGTAGGGCTGCTTCATGTTATCCGCTTCCATCGCCTTCTTGAAGGCGGTTGCGGCGGTAAAAATCGTTTCGATCTCAGCGCGGGAGAGTGGCTCCACGTCGATCAGATCTTTTCGGTTCCAGGATAGGCTTTGGCTCATGAGTAGTAAATAGTGGCTCCGAAGTCGGAAATCTGAGCCGTCTAGAGGAAAGGGCAACGAGAAATCTGGGTAAATGTTGGACGAGGGTGTAATTATTTCAACGAGATAGAAAGTGGTAGCGCGGCATGGCCTCAATCGATTCATACCCCGCACATTTAATTGCACCTGTTGGGCGAGTTCGGGATAGATAAGATCAGTGCTCTGAGTTTTAAAAAACACGAGCAGAGGGGCCCGTTTCATCGGGTAAGCAGCTGACGCGTATTCGTAGGACGGGGAGGCACTCGTGGTCACTATCGTCGTGCTTTACGCCAGTATAGGCTCAGCAAACGTAGCATTCAACCGCAGAGCCCCGTGCTTCGCTCTCCGAGCTACGCAGGGCAGGCAGCGGTAATGCGTGTGAGTCCGATTACAATGCACTACTTTATCGCGGGGGAATTGAGGTTTTCCAGTTTGTGACTGTACCATTAAAAATAGCGAAGAACCCATAATCTCAATCTAATCGTTGGGTTTCAAGTGCTTGTGAGAAATGAAGGGAATTAGGATTAAGAGTAAGATTATGATTAAGAATCTGATTTGTTGAGATCCCCCATGGCTTTTATTCTTTTTGAGACAGCCTCCCGGTGAAGCCCCTACCGCAACTTTAGGCCAAATTCCGCACTGGCCAAGATGTCGAAGGCCTTCTGGCTATGGTCGAGTAGTTTGCCGAGCTTACGCAGAGTTAGGAGACTGAAGGTCATGCCCGATTCGTTGACTTCAATCAGGAGATCGAGTTCGGGCAGCTTTAGCTCGAAGGCGCTGCCGTCAGGTTCATAGGTCAGCGCGTCGGCCAGCTCGGGAATGTCCTCGATCGCGTCGATCTTCTCTTCCACCTGAATGGGACTGGCGAATTCTACGATCAGTTGATCGCAGTGGTGAGTGAAGCAGTCGTGCAGGCGGCTATCTCCTGCGATGCCCTCTGTATGGAGCGCCACGATTTCGGTCTTTAGCAGGTAGCTTTTGGGATCGTCGGGGCATTGATCGACGCGGATCTGGAGGTCGAAATCCGGTGTTTTGATCCAAGCGAAGCCATCCTCGCAGGTATAGTCGAACTCCCGGCGCTTGTAATTGAACAGGCTACGAATGTCGTCATAGAGACTGTCGGCCGCTTTTTTTACGTCGGGATGCCCTGCCTTGCGAATGAAGCCCTGCGCCGCATCGCTGTGCCCGTCGGGCACGTGGTGATGCTTCTGGTAGCCGCCTAGTTTGCGCACGCGCCCGACCGTCGAGCCGACGATGCGGCTCTGGTTTTCGGGAGCATAGACTGGAGGATTCGTGTCGATAGCGGCCACGTTGAAGCGCGACTGGTTGGAATTCAATATTCGATGTTCATCCAATTAACGGTTAAACTGCGGCCTGTAGGATTACTTAGGGAGGTGAGTCTGTGGCAGTTTACGGGCCGCTTTTTCGAAGCTCAACATGCCTGTGGTCGATGCTAGATAGTCCGCATGGATTAATCGGTCGACAAATCCGGGATTGGCGCGGGCGAGATTCGCTTCTGCCAAAACATTTTGTGCGACACCGAGGGCAACGATTTCGGGTGCTGCCAAGAAATCTCTGAGTGTATCGATGGCTTCTTGCTTCGGCACCTCGTAATGGTGTTGAAGGGCAAAGTAGGCTTCGGCTACAACTAGATCGGAGACGGCGAGCGTTTCACCTCGAGCGGAGCGCTGGTCTAGCTCTCGTACTGCAGCAGCAGCTTGTGCCTTCGGTTCACCAACCAGTAAGCGTAAGAGGAAGGAGGTGTCGGCACCAATCTGTTTGGAAGACCTCATCATTCCTCTCGCCCACGCCCTTTAGCGATACTGGCACGTATGCTTTCGATGGAGTGGTTCTTCTCCGTTGCGTAACGATTTAGGCGATACAACCAAGGCCGTTGGCGTGCTTTGGCGGGGCGCAATGTCCAGCTTTCCTCACCGTCGGCGATGGAAGGTTCGAGTATGATTTCATCACCAGGTGTCAGACCAAGTGATTCACAAAGAGCTTTCGGGAAAGTTGCCTGGCGCTTGGAGGAGAGTTTAACCTTTAGCATGCATTTAATGAAAAGATAACCGCCTTACTTGTCAAGCTGTGGGTAAGGCGTTTCATCGCTCCCTTTACTTTATTCGTGGGAGGGACTGGAGACCTCGCTAGCGCGAGTTCGCTATAAGAGGGCTGAAAATTACCATCCCGTTTATTCTATAAGTGTAAATTCACGGGATGTCCCTAGGTAAAACCGAGAGTGGCCATTAGGAGTCAGGGCATCCTGCCCGGGTTTAAGACTTTTTGAGGCAGCCTCCAAATGAAGCCCCTACCATGAAGAAAAATTCACGTTGATTTCATCTTCGGCTCATGCCCTTGCGCTATATTTCGAGTATGAAAGGCAAAGATATTTAAGATTATGCAATCTGCTCTAAAACTTAGCACGGTCGCTGCCGCCAAGGTCAGCTTCCACACGGTGGATGCGGTGCCGCTCTCGCTCCACGAAATGATCGACTACGCTCTTGAGGGCAAGGGAGCCGGGTTTCGCCTCAATTTGGCCGAAGCCACGGGCGCAGCCTGTGGCCTCGACTCGAAATCGACGGGGCGTTTGGCTGAGGCGGTGGAGTATTTTCACTATGCCTCGCTGATCTTCGATGATCTGCCTTGTATGGACGATGCAGTGGAGCGCCGCGGGCGTCGTTGCCTCCATCGGGTGGCGGGTGAGAGCAAGGCGATTCTAGCGGCTTTGGCTTTAGTCAATCGCGCCTACACGCTCTCTTGGAAAGTATCAACACTCTATCCACTCTACAGTGAGCAGGCTGGCCGCTCAGTCGAGCGTTGCATCGGCGAGCTGGGCATCCTCGACGGTCAGGATCGCGATCTTTCGTTTCAGTCCTCGCTCGGTGCGAAAGAGGTTAAGGCGATCGCGGCTCGCAAAACCGGCACCTTACTTCAGCTTACGCTTTTACTGCCCGCGATTCTCGGTGGTGCGTCCTTTGGCGAATACCTACGCCTCTCGCGGATGGCGCGCGCATGGGGGGGCGCCTATCAGGCTTTGGATGACTTTAGCGATTTGCTTCCGAGCTTGATGAAAACCGGCAAAACATCTTTTCAAGATCTTCGCCAAGATCGTCCGAATCTAGTCGTTGCGCTGGGACAAACCAAGGCTTCGGCGGAGTTGAGCCGCTATATGGAGCGAGCACAGCGCCAGATAGTTGCATTGGCATCCAAGGATGCTAAGTGGGATTTTCTTTATGATTTCCACGCCGTGCTCGCGGGTAAAGAAGTCGCTCTGCAAGCGGCACTACAAGTCGCCTAGTCATGAGTTTTCTGAAACTGATTCTGACGAATCTTCGTCGTCATAGGGTGCGTGCGTTGTTCGGCGTCGCGGGGATCGCCTTTGGGGTGGCTGCGATGTTGACCGTGCTGGCGGTCGTGCTTGGTGCGATTGGTATGTTTCGCAGTATTCTAGAAACGGACAGTCAGTACATGGTTTTCGAGCGAAATGTCTCGGATTTGTTTTTTAGTAGTGTGCCCGAGTCCGGCTGGGCTGCGGTCGCGCAGATGCCGGAGGTAGCCTCGGCACAGCCCGTGCTTTTTGGTATCGTCAATGCGCCGGGGCATCCCGTCATTACTTGTTTCGGCGTGGCACCGGGCAATCCTCGGATAGAGTCGGCTGAGTGGATTCAGGGCGATTCAAAACGTTTTGGAGAAGAGCCCAACGCAGTCTATCTAGGCGTGCGCGCGGCGGATTTTATGGAAGCCGATTTAGGCGATACGGTTGAAATCGGCAAGGGCAGCTTCCGCGTAGGTGGTATCTTGCAGACGGAGAATGGCTTCGAGGACGGCGGGGTCTTCTTCCCGCTCGATCTGGCGCAGGCGTATTTCCATCGTGAGGGGCTGGCCTCGATTATTTCCGTGAATCTCAACGACCTCAAGGAAGGCGACACTTTTAAGCAACGGGTGGAGCGCGAGTTCCCCGATCTCGTCGCACTAGCTAACGAAGAATTCGCCAGTAACTATAGTCAATTCAAAATCCTGACCGCGACGGCCTGGGCGGTCGGCCTCTGCGCTTTCTTGCTCGGTGGTATGAGCGTGGCCAATACCATGACGATGTCGGTCTTCACTCGAATCCGTGAGATTGCGATCCTACGAGTTTGCGGGTTTTCGCGTCGACAGGCGGCGTCGCTGATTCTTGGCGAGGGCTTCATTATCGCCGTCTTCGGTGTCTGCTTAGGGTTGGCCTCCGGTTTCGGCCTGCTTCTGATTTTGCAAAAAGTGCCCCAGTTACAGGGCTACATACAAGCGTCCGTCTCGCCGTTTATGATTGTAGGTATTTTTATCACCGCGCTGCTTACCAGTTTGGCTGGCTCGATTTATCCGGCTTGGTATGCCAGCCGTATTCAACCAGCGGAGGCCTTACGCTATGAGTGAGCATTCTATCACAGTTCAGGATGTTTCCAAAAGTTTTGATCAAGGCCGGATCCCCGTCTTACGAAACGTGAATGTTAAAATACGCCACGGTGAACGGGTCGCACTCTGGGGCACGTCCGGCTCAGGCAAGACGACCTTGCTTAATCTGATGGGAGGCCTCGATCTGCCTGACTGTGGCCAGCTCGATACTTTCGGTCTGAATCCGGCACTGGAGGCAGATCGCTTACAATTACGCCGCGAAGTGGTGGGTTTTGTCTTTCAACTGCACAATTTGATACCTTACCTCACGGTGAAAGAGAACATCCTCATCCCCGCAGTGGCGCTTGGGGTGCCGCGCGAAAAGGCGGAGGCGCATTTGAAGGAAACCCTGGAACTACTCCAACTCTCGCACCGTATCGATCATCGTATGCAAGACCTTTCCGGCGGCGAACGTCAACGCACTGCGATCGGGCGTGCTTTGATCAATCGCCCAAAAGTCCTTCTGGCCGACGAGCCGACCGGAGCGCTCGACGAGGCGACGGGCGATGTGGTCTTTGAGCTACTCCGTGGTCTGGCAGAGAATCTCGGCGTCACCGTGGTGATCGCCACCCACGAGCGTCGCTTCGCGGAGGCTTGCGACCGCATCTTCCGTGTGCACTCTGGGCATGTGGAGGAGGTCGCGGTATGACGAACGCTTCCGCCTGGAAACGTCGCCTGCAAGGTACGACTACACTCTATAGTTTGCTCTGGTTGCTCGCGGCGAATCTTGTCGGCCTATGGCTCGCGGCGATCTTGATCTGGCCAGAGTGGGGCAAGTTGGGGGGCGAGTTTACCTATGGGCGTTGGATGCCCTTGCACATGGATTGGCAGCTCTATGGTTGGTGCGCCTTACCCTTGGTCGGTTTGTTGATGCGCTACTTCTTGAGCGAGGAAGACGGCGTCGATGCGCATATCGGTTTTATTGCTTGGTCGGTCGCAATGGCGCTTGGTGGCATCTTGAGTTTGAACGGCGTGGTCAGTGGTAAGTTGTTTTTAAGCTGGGCAGGCTTTGGGCGGGTGGCCTTCCCCGTGGCGCAGGTGGTGCTCTGGGCGATTTTATTGCGTGCGAGTTTCGCGCGATGGCGACGTATCAAAAAAACGGATACAAAGCAAATTATACAGGCTGTTGTACTGGTGCTTCTATTGATCTCGCCGATTTCACTTTTTTGGACAGCGGGGGCACAGGTTTATCCACCAATTGACCCCGAGAGCGGCGGTGCCACCGGGCATAGCCTACTCGCGTCGAGTTTGGGAATCTTAGCCATATTCGGTCTACTGCCCCTGGTTTTGGGAGTGCCGCCGCGCGAATGCGCCGCGCGTTGGCGGCGAATCTATCTCTGGAGCTTCGTGGCGTCGGTCGTGGCGTGGGCACTCTTGGATCACGGCAACGCCACCAATACACAGCCTAGTCAGATTCTCGGCCTCGGGGTTCTTTTGTTATGGGTGCCGCTTTTGTATCAATATTATCACGCCTACATTTGGCCGGAGCGCCTACGGATATGGCTTGGCGCGTTTTTGTTTTGGTGGGCCGTGCTCACAGTGAGTGGCTTTATCACTTTTCTGCCCGGCGTGCTCGACGTGATGAAGTTCACCAATGGACTCGTCGCTCATGCCCATCTCGCTATGGCGGGCATGGTGAGCGCTTTAAACATGCTGGTGCTTGGCTCCTTGGGGCGGGCGGAAGTCGGCGACCCTTGGTCGGATCGCGCCGCTTTCTGGCTATGGCAGGTGGGGACACTTGTCTATGTGATTTCGATGATGATTCAAGGCGTGCGCGAAGGGCTCGATCCAACGGTGCTCGTTGGGGAGAATACGTGGACTACCATTTTATATAGTATCCGCTTGTTGGCGGGCGGATTGCTCGTGCTGGTGAACGTCCGCTGGCTCTGGGGGCTGGAGCGACTGCGGGGTGGAGAGAGGAGTCCATTAAAAGTTCCTTCCCTGCCAAGGGAAGGTGATCGGCTTGCCCGATCGGATGGGTTTTCGTCGTGTTGGACTTTAAAGTGTATATGCCCGCGAAGAACCACCCCCACTTGGCAAGCAAGTGACCCCTCCTTAAGAAAGGAGGGGAGCTGAGCGACTTATGAAAACGAATCAAGAGAAACGCTACCTCTTCACTTTTTGTCTTCTGGCCGGCCTGATGGATCTGTTCAGCGGGGCATTACTGATGTGTTTACCTGTGCTTACATTAAAGCTAATGGGCGTGCCGCCGATCGCAGCGGAGGCGACGGTCTTTATCCGTTTTATAGGTGCTTTTGTTTTCAGTGTGGGCAGCCTCTATTGGTTTGCATTACTTTCGGCTCGCAGCTCAGGGAGTCAGGCGACGATGGGTGTGCTCCTGAGCGCGACTGCTTGGGTGCGCACAGTGGTCTGTTTGTTCACCACGGTGGCCATCGTTTCGGGCGCGTTGAGTTCGGGGTGGTGGACTGTTCCGGTGACAGACGGTTTGCTCGCGGCCTTTCAGTTTTGGGTCATTTTGAAACGCTGGGGTTTTGAGAATGATTAAGGCTCTGCTAATGGGGCGTGCGCGCTGGTCGGCTGTCGGGTTGATTGCGGCGACCTACGGCTATTTTTTAATCTTTGCACAGTTCGGTTTTTTACATCGTGTGCGTGAGTCGCTGGGGCAGGAATACTGGAACCTCGTTCTGGGTGTGATGGGCTTGGCGGGTATGATCGGGGCATTTTTTACATGGATCCGCTATCGAAAGGGGACAGGCCGTATTTGGTTAACTGTCAGTTTCATTGGTGCCGGGGGCGGTGCCTTTTTGGCGGGCATTGGCATGCATCTGTCTTTTTTCGTGTTGTCGGCCTTTGTTAGCGGATTCTTTCTCTCCACTTTGACGGTCTCTTTGATCGCGGTCTTGGCCGAGGTATTGCCAGTCAAAGGGGTAGGGCTGGTCTGTGGGCTCGGCACGGGTGCGGCCTATTTCTTGAGCAACGTGCCAGTTCTTTTTGAAGCGGAGCCGATCCTTCAATGCCTGTTTGCCTTGCTGGTTTGCTCCGCGGGGGTGCTGTGCGTTCAGTGGATGCCGGTGGGGCTCCGCTCACACGAACCGGAGTCGAGTTCGACGAAGGGACGCTGGCTTTTGATATTCGGCTGGATCTGCATATTTATGGTTTTAGTTTGGTCGGACTCGGCGGCCTTTACCTGCATCCAAGAAACGCCGGAGTTAAAGGCCGCGAGCTGGTCGGGTGACGGTCAACTTTGGAGCATCGGGATCGTGCATCTGATTGCTGCGATCTTTGCGGGATATTTATTGGATAGGGGGCGGTTGAAGTGGCTCTTCCTGCTGGCTTTCGGCGGATTGTTATTGGGCTGGCTGGGATTAGAGCATGCCTTTGCTGGTGTCTTTCCGGCATGGGTCTACGCGGCAGCGGTCTCGTTGTATTCCACCGCACTGGTCGGATTTGCTTTGCTGCGGAGCCGTGGTCTAAGTCCGGTGCTTTTGGCGGGGGGCGTCTTTGGAGTCTCTGGATGGGGCGGTTCGGCCATGGGGATCGGCATGGTCAATGATCTGGGCAGGGTGCCTTTGTTGTTTTGGGCAGTCGCTGCCGCCTTCTTATTGATTGGGCTCTACCTGATGGAAGGCGAGGTCGCTCAGTGAGGTGGATGCGTTATAGTCTTTATCTGGTGGTGGCGGTAGTGGCGGCGTCGGCATTTCAGTTTGAACTAAGGCATGAAATTTCCATGCGAACTGAGGCGGTCGATCCGATCTCGAGGGGGCGTCAGGTCTATGTCTCGGAGGGCTGTATCCATTGCCACTCGCAGTATGTGCGACCGGTGGGCATGGATCAGCTGCTTTGGGGCGCGACAACCTCGGTCGAGCGTGCTTTGGGACAGGAACCCGTTCTTATTGGCAATCGCCGACAAGCTCCCGACCTCGCCAACGTGGGGCAACGCCGCACCCCAGGGTGGAATCGCTTACACCTGATCGAACCGTCGGCGGTCGTGCCGGGCTCGCGGATGCCCTCGTATCGACATTTATTTGAGCCCACGGATGCACGTGGAGAGGCGCTCTTGGTCTATTTGAATAGTTTGCGACCCGATAGCTTAATGACTGACAAGGGGCAGTCGGACGCGCACAATACAGGAATTAATCTATGAAAATTTTATTGGTCGAAGATGATTTTAAGATTGGGCGCTTCGTGGAGAAGGGCTTACGCGAGAATACCTATACTGTGATCTGGCGGCGTGGCGTGGCAGAAGCTAACGACGCGATCAGCGAAAGCGGGTTTGACCTCGTGATCCTGGACCTTGGCCTGCCGGATGGCGATGGGCTGGAGCTTTTACGTGACTGGCGCGCTTGCGGCTTTACCGAGCCAGTGTTGATCCTGAGTGCGCGAGATTCGGTCGAGGATCGGGTCATGGGCTTGAACATCGGTGCCGACGATTACTTGCCCAAGCCGTTCAGCTTCGAGGAACTGCTCGCGCGAGTACGTTCGCTCTTCCGGCGGCAGGGGACTGAGCGGAAAACCGTAATGGAACACCGAGGCATTAAGATGGATTTATTGGCGCACACGGTTCGCTTTGATGGTGACCCGGTTGATTTGACCAACCGAGAGTATGCGCTGATGGAACTCTTTCTGTTGAATCGTGGGCGCACGCTGACCCGTACGCAGATCGGGGAAAAAATTTGGGATGCCAGCTACGACATGCAGACTAATTTGATCGATGTGTATGTGCGCAAGCTACGTCAACATTTCGACTCGGGCGATGAGGACGCGCCGATTATTAAGACGATCCGTTCTGTCGGATATATGATGCCATGAATTCACTCTCTGCACGTTTAACGATTTGGTATGCCTTGGTGGTGACCCTGACAGTCTCGGCCTTGCTCCTGTTTGGGCGCTTCTATTTAGAGCATAATCTCGTCACCGCGATCGATTTGCTCAACGAGGTCGAGTTTGAGGAAATTCGTTCACGCATGGATCAAGAGAGTGCGGGTACCGAGCCAGAGGATCTGATCGACGCGATTAAAGAGCACGCGGAATTGGATGCCGCTTTGTATTTCTTTCAAGTCGGTCGCGGACACAAAGATGTGCTTTATAGGAGTAGTAATTTGGGGCAGCATTCATTGCCAAAGGAGGTGCACGGCCATCCGAAAATAACCTTACGAGACGACGAGCTAGGGCTGATTCGCTCAATGGAGGTGAGCTACGCGGGTTTGGATATCCACGTTGTATCCTCGATGAATAATGTTGAGGCATTCTTCAATAATTATGAACGAACCAGCGTCTACGTTGGTGCCGGTGTCTTTCTTTTTAGCCTGATATTAGGTTTCTTTTTGAGTCGTTTGGCGATCCGTCCGATCGCGGCGATTCAAACCAGCGCGCAACGCGTGAGCGCGTCGAATTTTACGGAGCGTATCGCTGTTCCGAATACAGGCGACGAAGTGGCACGTATGGCGATTTTGCTCAATGCTATGCTGGATCGTTTGGAGACGGCCTATCTGCAGGTGAAGCGCTTTACGGCGGAAGCTTCCCATGAGTTTCGCACGCCACTATCGATTATCCGGCTGCAAACTGAGCGACTGCTAGGGAACTCAGAACTGACGCTGGAAGAGCGAGAGGATGCGCTGGCCGAGCAGATGGAAGAGGTGGAGCGACTAAACAAGATGATTGACGATTTGCTCTTTCTTTCGAAGGCCGATGCGGGCGTGATCCCTCTCTCTATTCAGCGGGTGAATCTATCAGAGTATTTGGCCGATTTTAAGACGGATGCGGATCTACTGGCTGGTGAGTTTGCGTTAACGTTTGCATTGCAATGTGAAGTGAAAGGAGCGTGGGGGCTGGATCCTGGACTGATCCGTCAGGTCTTACTGAATCTGTTTTCGAATGCCTTGGGGGCGAGTCGTCCGAGTGGCGTCGTTGAGTTGACCGTTTCGATCGAGCAAGAAGCGCTCTTTCTTCGAATGATCGATCAAGGCTCAGGATTGAATGAGCTACAGGTCGAGTGCATGTTTAATCGCTTTGAACGATTGGGAGCGACTGGAGAGTCGAAAGGCAATGGCTTGGGCTTAGCAATCTGTCGTAGTATCGTAGAGCGTCATGGTGGGCAGATTCGCGCCTATAATCAAGAGGGGGGGCAGGGCTTAGTGGTCGAGCTGCAATTGCCAGATCATTCCTTGAGCACTTAGTCAAAATGTCGCGCTTCCTTTGCTTTCTGCTGCTCGTGTCCGCCCTGATCGTATGTGCGGTCTGGCTCGGGTGGGGGCGTTGTGGCGAATGGGCGACGGTTAGCGGTTGGGCTAAAGTGGATGAAGGTGAGCGCGATTGGGCGGAACGAAGCGCTGCGGACTATGCTCTCTGGGATAGTCGCCCTGAACTCAAATGGCTCGGGCACGCCACTATGCAGATCGAGTGGGGCGGCTTGCGCTTAGTGACCGATCCGGTCAATTCGAAGCGGGTGAAACTGGCGCCGCGTTTATTTACTGAGCCTGCTTTGTCAGATGACGAGCCGCTGGATGCAGTGCTCCTGAGCCACGCCCACATGGATCATTTGGATAATGCGACACTAGAGCGCTTATCGCCAACGCGGCTATTCTTGCCCGCCGGTTCGGAGCGTTTTTTGACCGACGCCGCAAAGGAACGGCATGAGGTCGTCTTGGTGCAACTTTGGGTGCCCATTCGCTTGGGTGCTTTAGAGGTTATTCCGGTGCCGGCGCAACACGGGGGTTGGCGTTATCCGTGGCAGAGTGGCCTGTTTGCGTGCGGCTATATCCTGCGCCATAATGAAGAGAGCCTTTACATTGCGGGCGATACGGCGGCCGGCGCACCATTTATGGAGATTCGCGAGCGCTATGCACCAGGCATTGCGGTAATGCCGATCGGTGCCTATTCGCCTGAGTGGTTTTTGCGGAGTCGCCATCTTAACCCCGAAGAGGCATTGACGGCGGCGGATGCGCTCGGTGCTGAATACGTGGTGCCGTATCACTTCGGCACCTTTCGGCTTTCGCTCGAGCCGGCCGATCAGCCGCTGAGCCGGTTCGCGGCTTCTGCGCTTCAACGCGAGCAGAAGTGGTTTTTGCCAATGTAGTGTCTGAGCTTGTTTCAATGCCCTTTGGGTGCTCAGGCCAGCGTTGCCTCACTGCCATAACGCGCGACGAGTCCCCTAGCGGGGGTTAAACGAGCTCGCACACTACGTATTGCCGATGCTCAAGATCTTAAACATATAATCCTAAAAGGAGTATTCTGACTTCTACGAATACAATAATGGGCAATCACTAAGATCGCCTCCGACGAGCGCTGCGAGCAGCGGAGATTGAGCTAATTGTTCGGCTTCCCATTTTGACCACGGCGAGTAGTCGGCAAATCTCGGATCGTTCTCAACAAAAGCCTCCCAGTCGATCCAGTCAGTCGCGGCGACTTCATTGGGATTGTTCTGTGGAATGGCTTCGCAAAAACCGATGAAGACCGGGCAAATCTCATTTTCCACAACGCCGAGGTATTCGGCGCGGTAGCGGAAGTTGGGGAGGGCGAGTGTTAGCTTGATCTTATGCAAGCCTAGCTCGTCGCCCAGTCTTCGGTGTGCGGCGACCTCCAGCGGCTCTCCCGGGAGTGGGTGGCCGCAACATGCGTTCGACCAAATGCCCGGCCAGGTCTTTTTCGACCAAGCGCGCTGCTGAACCAGCATCTCGCCAGATCGATTGAAAAGGAAAATAGAGAAGGCACTATGCAGGGGCGTATCCATCGTGTGGATACGTGACTTGTCGGCGCGTCCGACGGCAGAGCCATTGTGGTCGAGTAGCACGACTTCTTCGATCGTCGGAGTCGTCACTGCCTTAAGCATCGGATGAGAGGGTGCCGACGAGGTGAAACTTTGGTTTTAATAGCGTATCGACGGAAAAGAAGAAAAGCTTCACTTGCTTGAGTCCCCAGTCCTTGTGGTTCATCTCGGTGTGGCCATCGAGAATGATTTGATCGCCTAACTTCTTGACTGTGAAAGCGATGTTCATGGGCAAGCTGACGCCATGCATGGTGAAGACGCCTGACGCGACATGTTCGCCCGCGTCGTTGTCGGGCAGCAATGATTGCATTTTAAATGCGGCGACGGGATATTTCTCCACGTTCATCCACTTACGCATTTTTTTGTCGCGTGAATTTTTGCCCGAATCGAGATCGCTAAACTTAAAACTGCAGATGGCCTTCGTCACTACGAGCGTCTCAGGGTCGATCTGGATGTCGTAATGATAGTCGGTTGCCACGCTAGTGAAGTCGTGCGAGGGCGACGCATGCATGCTGGCCGAGAGCTCAGAGCGGGTTTTGTCCACGGTGAAGTTGCCCGCAAGCAACGGGGTCGCCGTGGCGAAGAGTAGTGTCAGAAGTATGTAGGATGGATGTAGCATAGGGGAGTGATATTAGCCGCTGCTGATGAACTCATTCTGAATGCATTATGAAAGAAAACTCATAATCCGTTCATCTTGGCTTCACTGCAGTGAGATAGTCTAACCCCGTGAAACTATCCAGACCTACCTTCCGCCTTCCTTTATCTTTGATTGCTATGCTGGCCGCTTGCCTCGCGACGAGCTTCTTATCAGGAGCGCCGCTTGAACCCGGCGCCGCATTCCCTGCCTTGGAAAATATGCAGGATCAACACGAGCTTAACTACGCGATGCCCGAAGGGGTCCACCATGTGGCCGTGGCCTACACTATGAGTGTGGGCAAAAGTGCCAATCGAGCCTTGGCTAAAAAAGGCGCGAATTACTTGTCGGAGCAGGACGCTGTCTTTATTGCTAACATTGACGGCATGCCGGCGGTCGGTCGTTTTTTCGCCATGCCGAAGATGCGCAAATATCCGCACCGCATCATGCTGGCCGATGCCGAAGGGCTTTTGGATGATTTCCCTCAAAAGGATGACCTTGTCACTGTTTTCGACCTCGATGCAGCTGGCACCATCGTTGCTATCCGCTACTGGGATCCGAAATCAGAAGAGACGCCTTTCTAAGCTTCTAGACTGCGTGCGTTTCTATGATCCTAAAAAGATGAGTTGAACCGTTAATAAACGTTAATGCACGTTAATATGATCTCAGAACTAAATGAGAAATAAGGCTTTATAAATCTTCGCAACCATCTGCTCTATTTTCACTCTATCGCAATTTGGCGGCCTACTTGATTAACGTTAATTAACGTCCATTAACGGTTTAGAGAATTGAGCCTACTTGAACTGCCGGTTTTAGAATTATGCTTGATAAACTGAATCGCTTTTTCGGCTCTTTTCTGCCGATTGCGCTGCTTTACGGCGTAGGTTTGCCGCTGCTCTCCCTCTCTCGCATAGCGCTAGCTGCTTGGCAGTGGCAGCGTATTTCGGCCACAGAGCTCAGCTCGAGTGCTTTTTTTCTCCAAGGTGTTCGTGCAGACATCATCCAAGTGTCTCTGCTCTGCGCACCGCTGGTCGTATTACTACCCTTCTTGGCGACTCGCTGGACATGGCCTCTGTGGCGCCGCCTAAGCTACTTCTGGATCTTGATCGCGGTGATCTTCCTTGTCTTTTTGGAAGCCTCCACGCCCAGCTTTATCGTTCAGTATGACTTTCGCCCAAATCGCCTATTTATCGAATATCTGAAATACCCGAAGGAGGTCTTTTCCACTTTGTGGCACGGTTTCAGAGCACCGCTCCTACTCGGTGTGGGGATATCCGTATTTCTCGCCTGGGCTTGTGGGCGAGTTTTCAGCTTTTGGCTCAAAGCACCGCAGGCATGGAGCTACCTTAAGCAGCTCTGCTTTCTTCCTCTGGTGGCTTTTCTGATATTCGTCGGTATCCGCTCCACTGCCGATCACCGGGCAGCCAATCCTGCTCTCTTTGCCGTGACCAAAGATCCCCTAGTCAACAGCCTAATTATCAATTCGAGTTGGTCGGTCTTTCATGCGATCTATAACCTGAAACACGAAGCCAAATCCAGCGAAGTCTATGGCGACATGAGCGCTGAAGAGATCCTTAAAGCGACTGGCCTTTGGGTGAATGAGGCACAACTTTCGAGTGAGATGCCGCTCATGCGTTGGCACGAAGCGAGCACGCAGCGTGAACGGCCGCTCAATCTCGTCATCATCCTGGAGGAAAGCCTCGGCGCGACCTTTGTCGAATCGCTCGGAGGCCGACCCGTGACGCCCGAGATCGAGAAACTGAAAGGGGAGGGCTGGTGGTTTGAAAATCTCTATGCCACCGGCACACGCTCGGTGCGTGGTATCGAGGCGGTCACGGCCGGCTTTCTGCCGACGCCTGCTCGGAGCGTGGTCAAGCTCTCTCTTTCGCAGAATAACTTCTTCACGATCGCCAATCTGCTCCAAGCGCAGAACTACTTTACCGAGTTCATCTACGGTGGTGAAGCGCACTTTGATAATATGCGGCTTTTCTTTACTGGAAATGGATTTCAGTCGATTATCGATCAAAACGATTTCGTTGAACCCATCTTCGAGGGCACTTGGGGAGCCTCTGACGAAGACCTTTTCAATGAAGCCGACTCCCGCCTGCAGGAGCTGCATGACTCTGGGCAACCGTTCTTTTCTCTGGTCTTCACTTCTTCCAACCACTCGCCCTTCGAGTACCCCGAAGGGCGCATCGAACCATACGACGAAGACCCCGCTACCGAAAATAACGCGGTGAAATATGCTGACTACGCGCTCGGGCAATTTTTCAAAACCGCCAAGACGCGTGCGTATTGGAAGGGCACCCTGTTCCTCGTGGTGGCAGATCATGACATCCGGGTGCGTGGTGATTCGCTGGTTCCCGTGAAGCACTTCCACATTCCCGGCTTTATCTTGGGTGCGGATATTCTGCCGCGCCGCATCCAAACCATCGCCAGTCAGATCGATTTGCCCACCACTCTACTGTCTCTTATGGGCATCTCGGGCACGCACCCGATGATTGGGCGCGACCTCAGTGCGGAAGCCGCAAGCCTGCCCGGTCGTGCTTTCATGCAATACGGCGATAACTACTGCATGATGGAAGGTAATGAACTCGTCATCCTCCGACCCGATAAAGAGCCCAGCTATGCACTCTACGATTTTGACGCCAAAAAATTGCTGAAATCCGACCGCCAGGACCCCGAGCAAGCACATCGTGCGCTCGCACACGCGCTCTTGCCGTCTTGGCTCTACCGGAAGCAACTCTATGGTTGGACGGAGGAGTCCGCGACTGCCTTGGGCACGGATCTCGCTAAGCAAGAGGCCGCCGAGTTCGAGCAGACGCAGGTAGCTGCCAAAGTGCCGCACTAAAATATCCTGTTTTTCCCCTTTACAAGCCGCGGGGAAAGCTATGTCTTCCACCTCTTTTCCCAATTTCTCATGCAGAAAACACGCAAATCCATCTCAAAACGCTTCAAGAAGACAGGCACTGGTAAACTACTACGTCGTTCGCCAGGGCACCGTCACCTTCTTCGCAAAAAAAGTGTCAAGCAACGCCGCCGCGCAGGTAGCAGCAAACTGGTCGCTCCCGGCCAACGCGCTGATCTCATTCGCGGTATGCCTTTCGCATAAAGCGAATTGATTGACGCATTCATTAACGAAACGTTTTAACAACTATAACTCACGCTAGTCGGGTAACATGAAAATGGGCGACCCGACAGCCACCTAAACGAGAGATAACACAACATGCCTAGAGCCACCAATGGTCCCGCGACGCTCGCTCGTCGCAAAAAAGTTCTGAAAAAAGCCAAAGGCTATTTCGGAAACAAATCACGTCTTTTCCGTTACGCAAAAGACGCCGTCGATCGCGCTGAAGTTTACGCTTACCGCGACCGCCGCAAAAAGAAGACAGTGTTCCGTCAACTCTGGATCGTTCGTATCAACGCGATTTGCCGTAATAATGGCATCAACTACAGCCGTTTCATCCGTGGCATCAAAGCCGCGGGGATCGAAATGGATCGCAAACAGCTCTCCGAGCTAGCGATTCACGACGAGACTGCTTTCTTGACTTTGGTCGAGAAGGCAAAAGAAGCCAATGCTGCTTAAGTTGATCACAGCTTAATAGCAGATAACTTTCAAAAGGCCGATTCCCGCTAGGGAGTCGGCCTTTTTCATGTTTGCGCATCGTAGTGACCGGCGCCTTGGCGGCGACCGCGTGTGTGCTCTTGGGTAACTTTCTCGTGCTGCGGCAAATGAGTATGATGGGCGATGCGATCAGACATGTCGTGATGGCGGGGCTGATTTTCGTCGTAGTGATGCTCTTTGCTCCGAAATACGGAGTGCTGCCCAAGCGTTTCTGTAAGACGGAAGCGGCCGCGCGAAGCCCCTACGTTTGGACTAACCCTTAAACGCAAAGGCCGGAACGCCTTTGACGCCGAGCCCGTCGACCACCAATACTTTCCCTGCGTCTGGCTCGTCGAGTCCGGTTTTGACGCCGGTGGTGACGAAGAGACGATCCAGATGCTCCCCGCCGAAGGCGCAAGCGGTCGTCTCGATGCAGGGCAGGTCGACGCGTTGCAGCTCTTTGTCTTTGGCCGGATTAAAGCGGATGACGCAACCGCCGTGGCAGAAGGCCACCCAGAGCATGCCTTCCGCATCAATCGTCATGCCGTCAGGCGAGCTCGCGTAGCCGTGTGCTGCGGTGTCGACGACGACGCGGGCATTAGAAATTTCGCCGCTCTTTAGAGCGTAGTCGTAGGCGCGAATTTGTTGAGTCGGCGTATCAATGTAGAACATTGTTTTAGCGTCGGCACTCCAGCAGATGCCGTTGGAGTTAGTCACTTCGGAGACTTGGAGCTTTAGCGAGCCATCGGTATCGAGGCAGTAGAGATTCGCGCTGCCGGCTTCTTTGACCATACTGATGGTGCCCGCCCAGAAGCGGCCTGCGGGGTCGCACTTGCCGTCGTTAAAGCGGTTCTTCCCGCGTAGCTCAGCCTCGGGGTCGGCGAGCGGCGTCTTCTTGCCTGACTTCAAATTGAGACGGACGTAGCCAGTATCGCCAGCGTAAATGACTTCGTTGTCGATGTCCGTGGGGACTACAGTGCCGATGCGCTCGCCGATTTCCCAGACGGTTTCCTCGCCGCTTTCAGGATCGAGGCGGATGAGCTTCTTTCCTTCGATGTCAACGTAGAGTAGATGGCCGCCCCACCAGATGGGACCTTCGCCCCATTGAGATATTTGGCTTCCGATAGTTTTGGTAGAGGGTGTAGTCATGTTTTGAGTTGATGTGGCACTCTTGCGAGGAGGTCAACCCGTAGAAAAAGAGCCACCCGCATTGGATGGCTCTCTGATCTAAGTTGTTTTTGCTGCTTTAGAAACGTCCACCTTTACCATGGCCGCCCTTGCCTCTGCTTTCGGGCACGCCGTCTCCGGAACGAATGGCACCCTTGGCATTATCTTTGTGCTTCAAGATCAGCTCGTGGGCATCTCCGGCGGAGATATCGATATAGACGTGACCCTGAGCGAGCTGGTGGAAGATGCCGCGCAGACGCTTGCTGTCGACTTTTTCGACGGCACCGCGATTAACGTCCAAGGTGTTCCCGTATTTGCGGACGAAGCTGTCTGCCTTATCTGAGAGCACGGCGACGACGATCGAGCCACCGAGTGCACGGTTATCATCGTCTTTCGTATGAGCGACGAAGAAGGTCACGCCTTCGACTTGTGGGCCACCGTTGATTCGGGTGACGAAGACGCAATCGACATCGACGTATTCACCATCGAATTTTTCGGGGGCACTCTTGTAGTGGCGGGCAGAATCTTCACCGGCGTAGGACTCCGCTTGAGCGGCGCTTGCAAAAGTGAAGATTGAGAGGGCGATGAGTAGTGTAGATAATGATTTCATAATGTTTAATGTGTAGGTTCAGCTTAACCAATCGTTCCGTCTAGGGGAAAGTTTCAAAAAAATAATCAGCCCGTATCCGGCTCGTCGCGTCCACCGTACCAGCGGCGGTAGTGACGTAGGCCTAAAACGCTGGCCATGGCTCAGCGATTTACCGCTTAGATTTCGTCCTTGCTTAAGTCTTAGTCGTAGCCGAATTCGTAAGAATTTGGACTAAAGGCGATGACAATCGATCCAAAGCGTGATCGCCTCGGCTAAGGTGGGGTGCAGATCTATGATTGTGGCTCGATTTCAAAGCCATCTTTACTGTCTTTGATCACCCAGCCTAGCGCTAGCAGGGTATCACGCAGCTCGTCGGCTTTAGTCCAGTCTTTGGCTTGCTTGGACTCCCAGCGCGCTTGCGCGAGGGCGACCACTTCGTCGGGCGCATCGACTTTTTTCACTTCGACCGTAAAAAGCTCCAGTCCCAGTGCGTAGAGCAGGCTGCCGAAGGCACGGAGCAGGGCACGGGCGCCGTCCGCATCGAGTGAGGCGGCAGGGTTCGAGCCAATCACGCCGAAAATAGCGCCGAGGCAGGCCGCCGTGTTTAGGTTGGTGCGGAGCGCATCCCAAGCTTTGGCCAGGCGTCCGAAGTCTTCGGGCGCCTTAGCGGTCACGTAAGTAGGGTTAAACTGGTCGTTCGTCTCGCCGGTTTTGGCGAGTAGTGCCTCCGCGAAGCGTTCGAGTCGACTGAGGGCACTTTGAGACGCATGCAGACCGTCGAAAGTGAAGTTTAGCTGCTGGCGGTAGCTGCCGGCGATCAGCGTATAGCGCACGATCATCGGGCTAAAGCCCTTCTCGCGCAGATCATCGAGTGTGTAGAGATTGCCGAGGCTCTTCGACATCTTGGCACCTTCCACCATGAGGTGGGCGCTGTGGAACCAGTGCTTGCAGAAATCGTGCCCGTGGGCGCACTCCGACTGTGCGATCTCGTTTTCGTGGTGGGGGAAGCAGAGGTCGATCCCCCCGCCATGCAGGTCGATCGTTTCGCCGTCGAACGTGCTATCAACCATGGCAGAGCACTCCAAGTGCCAGCCCGGGCGGCCTTCGCCCCAAGGGCTGTTCCAGTAGTTCGCGCCGTCGCCCGTTTTGCGCGATTTCCAGAGCACAAAGTCAGTCGCCGATTCGCGGTCATACTCATCGGCGTCGTTGACTTCGCCGGCGGAGTTTTCCTTTTGAGTCTTCAGTTCACGCTGCTTCAGGCGCGAGAGGCGTCCATAGTCTTCAAATGAGCCCACACGAAAATAGACTGAGCCATCGGCCGTCGCATAGGCGTGGCCTTTTTCGATCAACTTCTCGACCAGCGCGATCTGTTGTGGGATGTGCGCGACTGCGCTCGGCTCCATGCTTGGCGGCAGCATGTTAAGCGCTTCGCAATCGGTGTGGAATTTTTCTGTCCAATGCGCGGTAAACTCGACCAGGCTTTTCCCCTCCTCCAGCGAGCGACGGATCGTCTTATCGTCCAGATCAGTGATGTTGCGCACGTGTTTGACCCGCGTGCCATCTAGTTCAAGCACTCGGCGCAGTGTGTCTTGAATCAAAAATGTCCGGAAATTGCCGATGTGGGCAGGACCATACACCGTCGGGCCACAGCAATAAAAGCGCAGCGTATCGCCGCTCGCCGGGGCGAGCGTTTGCACAGATCGGCTAAGAGTATCGTAGAGTTCGACGGACATGGCTGCCATGAATGGCAGAGTGAGAGGGAATGTGAAGGTGAAAGTTGAGTCTTAAGAGTCCAATTTTTACACTTTCACTTTCATTCTCACTCATCACTCTATCTGTCCATGGCCGATAGCTATAAACTAGACCTAACTCGCCGCCCGCGCCGTATGCGCCGGACGGCTTCTTTGCGTGCGCTGACTTGTGAGACCGAAGTCTTACCTCAACATTTGATCCAGCCGGTCTTCGTGATCGATGGGGAGGGCGCACCCGAGCCGATCGAGTCGATGCCTGGGATCTCGCGGCTTTCGATCCGTGACTTAGTGGCGGAATGCCGCGAGTTGTATACGCTTGGCATTTCCGGCGTCGCGCTTTTTCCAAAGCTCGAGGATCGCGTGAAGTCAGACGATGGGCGGGAGGCTTTGAATCCGAATACGCTGGTTCTGCGGGCGATCCGCGCGATCAAAGCGGCGGTGCCGGAAATCACGGTGATCACCGATCTTGCGCTCGATCCTTACACTGTGCACGGGCACGACGGCCTATGGGATGCGTCTGCTCAGGATCTGGCCAACGATGCCACCGTCGAAGTGCTCGCAGAAATGGCGGTGCTCGCTGCCGAGGCGGGCGTCGATATGGTGGCTCCCTCCGATATGATGGATGGGCGCGTCGGTGCGATCCGTCTCGCGCTCGATGGCAACGATTTTGAGAAGACCGCGATCATGGCCTATTCGGCTAAATTTGCATCGGCTTTTTATGGTCCTTTCCGTGATGCTGTCGGCAGCGCCAGTAGCGCGGGTACCCACAATCTCGATAAACGGACTTATCAATTGAATCCTGCCAATCGCCGCGAGGCTTTGATCGAGATCGCGCTGGATGAAGAAGAGGGTGCCGACGTCCTGATGGTCAAACCAGCGGGGCCCTACCTCGACATCATCCGCGAAGTGCGCGAAGAGACGGAGCTGCCACTGGCGGCTTATCAAGTTTCCGGCGAATATGCGCAGATCATGGCTGCCGCCGAAAGGGGTTGGCTCGATTTAGAGCGTTGCCGCGATGAGTCGCTGATAGCGATCCGCCGAGCGGGCGCGGATATGATTTTGACCTATTTTGCGAAGGCCTATGCGCAGTCGGCGGCGTCTGGATAGGTTGGAGTCCCGCCTTTAGGCGGTCTGGGATACGCGGCCGCCTAAAGGCGGGACTCCAACCCAATCCTACGATTTAAAAAACTCGACTAATCGCTCGGCCGTCACTTTGCCGATCCCTTCGACTAGCGTGAGTTGATCGACACTCGCTTTGCGCAGCTTTTCCATCGATCCGAAGTGGAGCAAAAGCTGCTGTTTACGCTTGCTGCCGAGGCCTTTGAAATCGTCGAGAATCGACTCTTTTAATCGTTTGCTGCGAAGTTCCGCGTTGAAGCTGTTGGCAAAGTGGTGGGCTTCGTCGCGGATATGTTGGAGCAGGCGCAGCGCGGGGTCGTGATGGTCGAGGTTGAGCGCTTCGCGCCCGTCACTAAATATCACTGTTTCGTTGCGCTTAGCCAAGCCGATCAGCTCGGGGGGCTCCAGTCCTTGGCTGAGGAATGCCTTGAGCGCGGCGGTCACTTGCCCAGCGCCCCCGTCGATCACGATCAGATCGGGGAAGGCTTTGCCCTCGTCATGGAGGCGGCGATAGCGCCGACCGACGACTTCTTCCATCGCGCGGAAGTCGTCGTTACCGACGAAGCTCTTGATCTTAAAGCGGCGGTAGCTTTTACGATCCGGGTGCCCGTCTTTGAACGCGACCATCGAGGCTACGCAAAAGCTTCCCGAAATATGGGAAATGTCGAAGCACTCCATCCGGCGGGGTTCCTTGGAAATGGAGAGCTGTTCCTTTAGCCGTTTGACCACTTGCCGATGGTTATGCGTGCCGACCAGGTTGCGCTCAAACTTACGGGTGCGACTCGCAGTGCGTTCGAGCGCGTCGATGCGGTCGCGCAGGGAGGCGGCCTCTTCGTAGCGGCGCGCTTCGGCCGCGGCTGTCATCTCGGTTTTGAGCTCAGTCAGCCACAGGCGTGCTTTCCCATCGAGAAATTCGCAGGCGGCTTCGAGGCGTTCGGCGTATTCTTCGGCGGTGACCTCGTTGGCGTGTTCGTAGATCTCGGCACGAGCATCGTCGTAGAGTCGCCAGCGGCCGTCTTGAACTTCCACGGGCGAGGCATCGCTTAGCAAAATCCCGAATCGGCGGCGTAGCTCGGCCAGCGTTTTCCGTAAATGGGTCGAATGAGCGAAAGGGCCGTAGTAGCGCGAGTTACTGTCGGTGCGGTTGCGCGTCAGGCGAAAACGAGGCAGTGGCTCGCGCGGATCGATGCGCACGAGGAGGAAGCGCTTGTCGTCGGTAAAGTCGGTATTGTAGCGCGGTTTGTATTTTTTAATCAACTGCCCTTCGAGCAGCAAGGCCTCGGCCTCGGATTTAACCACGATTATTTCGAAGTCGTGGATCAAATCGAGCATCGCTCGCACCTTGGGTTGGGCGACCGCCATCTTGCGCGAGGCTTGGAAGTAGGTGCTGACCCGCTTCTTCAAGTCCTTCGCTTTACCCACATAGATAGTCTGCCCGATGCGATCTTTCATCTGGTAAACGCCTGGCTTATGCGGCAGGCGGCGGACTTTTTCCTTTAATTGGGCTTTGGCTCCTTCGGGCATTTTTCAATGTGACATTTCGGTTGCAGTTCTCAAGAAGCTGCGCTCATTCCTACACTCTACTATGTCTAAAACGCCAATTGTCGAAGTAATCAACTTTGGAGACGAATTACTCGTCGGAATACGTGAGAACTCGCACCTAACCTACCTCGGTGCGCAACTTGCTCGCTACGGCCTACCCATTCACCGTAGTCGCGTTATTACCGATGAGCCGGAAGAGATTAAACGCGCCTTCCTCGATGCTTGGGCGCACTCGGATATTGTCATCACGACTGGTGGGCTGGGTCCGACTGCCGACGACATGACCCGGGAGAACATTGCCGCCGCACTCGGAGCGGAACTGGTCTTTGAACCTGAAATTGAGGCACTGATTCAAGCCCGCTTTAAAGTGCTTGGCCGCACGATGGCCGATCACCATCGCAAGCAATGCTATCAATTCGTTGACGGCGAAATCCTCCACAACGAGCGCGGCACCGCGCCGGGAATCGCCTATCGCCGCGATGGTAAGATCCTCATCATGCTGCCGGGCCCCACCCATGAGTTGACGCCGATGTTTGAGAAGCAGGCCATCCCCATGCTACAAGCGATCGGTGCTCTCAGCAAAGAGGAGGCCTATCTCCAGCTTCGCACCTGTGGCTCGGGCGAGTCTAGCGTAGAGGAGACGATGCAGCCCATCGTCAAAGCCCACCCCGATCTGACCGTGGCCTACTGCGTGCACTACGGTATCGTTGATGTGCGTCTCAGCTCGCGCGACCGCCGCATCGGCATGGAGCAACTCAAAGCCATCAGTCAACAAGCCCGCGAGTTACTGGGCGAAGATTTCGTCTGTTTCGGGCATTGCTCGCTCGCTAAAGTCGTTTTCCACGAACTCCGTGCGCTCGAACGCACGCTTGGCATCGCCGAGTCCTGCACGGGTGGCCTCCTCTGTGATGCGTTTACTAACCTCCCAGGCGCCTCGAAGGTCTTCGTCGGCGGCGTGGTTTGTTACTCCAACGATGTCAAAGTCTCCAAAGTTGGTGTGCCAGAGTCTATCATCGAGCAACACGGCGCAGTCAGTGCTGAGTGCGCCATTGCCATGGCCTCCGGTATCGCCGAGCGCATGTCTACAGATTACGGCTTGGCCGTGACAGGCTTCGCAGGGCCCGACGGGGGTAACAAGCAAAACCCCGTCGGCACCATCCACCTTGGCTACCACTCGCCCGTCGGCGTCTGGTGCAAGACCGTCCGCTACACCGGCGGTCGCCTCGATGTAAAAGCGCGCGCTGTTCACGCTGCGCTCGATTGGATGCGCCGCAGGCTGCGCAAGTATAAGGTCGAAGAATTCCTCAGCTGCGGCGAGCGGGATTAGCCCGTCGGAATTAATTCCAAATTGGGGAGTTCTCGAAGTCTATATCTATCTGATTTTGAGCCTTTTGCGCGTTTTTTTTTTCGGCCTTCAACTCATCTTTTTAGGTTAATATTCAGTGTCGTCCGTATAAAAGTAATTTGATGCGATGATGCCAAGATGTGGCTCAACTCCAATAATTACGCAGGGTATTTATTGGAGCTTCGATTTTGCTTGCTTGCCGCTTCCGTCTTGCGCTCGTTCCAGTCGCCTCCGAAACTGACCGTTCACATGCCAGCGAAGCCATTCACATTCATCTGCGGAGACGACGATTACCTTGTTTCGGAAAAGGGTAAGGCGTGGTTTGTCGGGCAGACCAAAGACTTGATGGACGATCTCTCGAAGGAGGTGGTGGATGGGCGTGCCTCCAACATTGCGGAGGTCGAGGATGCAATCAACCGCTTCACCAGCGCGGCGCAGACGCTTTCGCTCTTCGGTGAGCGTAAGGTGGTCTGGCTCAAGGATGTGAACTTTATGGCCGACAGCCCGACGGGGCGCGGCCAAGGCACGCTTGATCTATTGGACAATTTGAAGGCCGTCCTCGGAGGCCTTGATGCCAATAGCGTTGGCGTGCTCATCACCGCCCAGCCGGTCGATAAGCGCCGCAGTTTCTTCAAATGGTGCCAAAAAAACTCTGACTTCACTGCGCTGGCTGCGGGTAAGGACGCCGCGCAGACTTGCGCTGCCCTCATCGCAGAAGAGTGTGAGAAGACTGGCAACACGATGACCCGCAACGCGGTCGAACTACTGATCGGTAAGGTCAATGGCAATACTCGGCTGATCGTCGAGGAAACCCGCAAGCTGCTGACCTTCGCGGGCGAGGGTGCCGAACCGATCAGCGAGCGACTCGTGGCCGACCTTGTGCCGAACTTCGGCGATGCCGACTTCTTCGAAGCGGCCGACGCGTTCTATTCGCTCAAACTCGCGTGGACGCTCGAAGCGCTGCGCCGCCACTTTTTCACAGTGAGCGAGTCCCGCCCACTGCTCGGCAGTTTACAGTCGCGAAATCGCTTACTGATCCAGCTCCGCGTCTTGCTCGATGCGGGGGCGATTCGTCTCGGCGGGCGCGGCATCTCTAAAAGCGATCTCGAAGCGGCCGCGCGCACCTACGGGCACCACTTCGGCGACAGCGAGGAGAAGAGTAATCTCAACGTATTTACCCAAAACCCTTGGTATCTCGGGCGACTCGCGGAGACCGCATCGAAGGTACCGCTTAAGAAACTGATCGATTTTCAAATTGCGTTCACCGAGGCCTTCGAAGCCATCATCCAACGCCCTAACGAACAAGAAGAAGTTTGCCGCGAGTTAGCGGTTCGCTGCTTGAGTTAGGTGCTGGGGTTCAATTATTTCAACGGGGTAGAAAGTGGTCGCGCGGCATGGCCTCTTGCCGCACCTTGATACGCCTACCTGCGGCATGAGGCCATGCCGCGCGACCGGTTCTCAATAGATTCATATCCCGCATATTTAATGGCACTCGGCGCTGGGGTGTATCGCCTATAAGGCTTGCTGTCGGGCTTTTCGGTCGGCAATCTTACGGGTGCGAATGAGTATTCAATGGGTGCAGTCAAATTCGAATCGAGAGGCGGGCTACTTCAACCTGTTCGGTGGATGTAAAGGACTTGCGATCTATGCACTGCTGGTCTTGGCATTGACCTGTGGATTATTGGCCTTTGAGAGTGAGTCAGCGGTGAGTCTCTTGCTCTTTCCGGTGGTTCTAGGGCTAGCCGTTTTGGCTGGCTTGCTTTTTCAAATGGCGGGAGCGATTGCTTCTTTTTGCATTATTCTCGTGATCAGCGGGTACTGTTATATATCTGACATAGGCGTTTTTAAGACGCTAGATGGTGAGCAGGCGTTTCTCTTTTTTAGCGGCTTCGGCTTATTAGCAGGCGCGTTCTCCTTGGTGGGTGCCCTGTCTATTGGCTACTGTAAACGAACCGCCGAAGTCGCCGTCAATCGCCAGAATCTACTCTACAGAGTATTTGATGCCTTGCCCATCGGGATCTGGGTGCGCGCACGTGATGGACGTAGCCTGTTTGTAAATGACCGTTGGGCGAGTTTTTCGGATCAGAGTGTTGAACAGATTTTAACATCAGGAAGCAGAGAGTCCCCGGTTGAGCTGGGGGAAGAGTGGGGACGTGGTATTCCCGAAATCCTGAGTTCGGAAAATTCGGCGATACGCTATCAGTCGATTGAATTGACTGATAACACTAAAAGCACCTCCAGTATGACTCTGCTTACCCTCCGGATGATGATCGATCAGGAAAACGATTTTGGTACGCTCTCCCTTCTTGTCGACGAAACAGCGCTACGTCTCTATGAAGAAAAAATCAGGCAAAGTGAACAAAACCTACATCTCGCACTCAACAACGCACGCATGGGTTTTTGGGACGAGAATGTAAAAACCAAAGAAGTGCGTTGCGATGAAAATTGGTATGATTTGATCGAAGCTAAGCGTATTCGGGATCAGTCTCCTGTCGATGCGTGGGAAGATCGCTTACATCCCGATGATCGATCCCATGTCCGCGAGCTTTATCGAGAATACTATCTGGGCGGTGAAGGCTCGATGCGTGTAGATTATCGAATCCGCAGAGGCGATCAGAAGTATATCTGGGTGCAAGACAGTGTCCGGATCACGGAGTATGATGTCGACGGAACGCCCCTGCGCGTAATGGGCACGATGCAGGATATCTCTGAGCAGAAGCAGGCAGAGCTCGAACTCAAACAAGCCAAAGAGCGGGCTGAGATGGGGAACCAAGCGAAGAGCCAGTTCATCGCTACGATCTCGCACGAGATTCGCACTCCGCTCAATGCGATCATCGGGCTATCTAGTTTTCTGACGGAAGGCGAACTTGAAGGCGAACAACTTGATCTGGCACAGACCATTTATTCCAGTGGTAAGAGCTTGCTGCTCCTCGTGAACGACATCTTGGATTTCTCTAAGATCGAAGCTGGACGCCTCGATCTGGAAGTTCAGGAGTTTCCGCTGCTCCTCTGTTTCGAAGACTGCGTAAAACTCTTCAAGGTGCGTGCCTCGGAAGAGAATGTAGAACTCTCGCTTAACCTTTCCAAGGAGCTGCCGGAGTTTGCCGCAGGTGATATGGAGCGTCTCCGGCAGATTGTGCAGAACCTTTTAGCTAATGCGCTCAAATTTACGGATGCAGGTGAGGTTGAGGTTTCTGTCCGCCCAGTTAATTTAGCCGATCTGAATGAAGCGCATCGCCCTGACTCACTTGAGCCGATTGGCTATTTGGATCAGCCCGATCACGACTATTTGGAAGTCCGTATCCAAGACTCGGGCATTGGTATTCCCGTAGACCGCCAGCACATTCTATTCGAGGCTTTCAGCCAAGTAGATGCATCGACCACCCGCAAGTACGGTGGCACGGGGCTGGGGCTCGTTATCTGTAAACGACTCGTCGATGCCATGGGCGGGCGTATCTGGGTCGAGAGCGAAGACGGTAAAGGCGCGACTTTTAGCTTCGTCGTTCGCACAAAATTTATTGGTGAAAATAGTGAAATGGAAGGCCTTACTCGGACACCCTTCGATCCGGTAGAGCGTATCGCAGAGGCGCATCCTTGTGATATTCTCGTAGTCGGCCCCGAAGACGAAACACGGGCACTCATCGTGTCCTGCCGTCAACTCGGCTATGCGCCGCACTCGACCGAAGATTATGATTTGAGTGGGAGCGCGTATCGAAGAAGGCACTACGACATTATGTTTATCTGGATGGGGGATGAGTTGAAGGCGCTAGAGCTTGCTCGAAAGATTTCGGCGGCCACGCAGATGCTCAAGCCGGAATCGATTATAGGCTGCGCTCCTGCCGAACAGAAGATATCCAAAGATCGCAGTCGCCTTAGTGGGATGCAGGAAGTCGTGCAGACGGCGCTTCGCCCGCAGGCGATACGCGAAGTCATCCTCACTGCGCTGGATGCGCGCGGTTAAAGGCGCTGACCAATGCGTGCAGGCCAGCCAGCTCGATGTTCGAATCGATTCCGCAACCGAAACTAACGGAGCCATCATTATTCTTGATCTGAATATAGGCCGCGGCCTTTGTCTTCGAACCGCCGCCGATCGAGTGTTGGCGATAGTCGAGTAGTTGGAAATCTTTATAATCCTTCAGCTCCAGCGCATCGACGAAGGCGCTGATCGGACCGTTGCCCGTGCCAGCGATAATCATGGTCTCTCCGTCGATACGGATCTCCGCTTCGACTTTAACTTCTCCGGATTTGGAAAAATCCTCGCGCTCAATCGAGACTAATTCCATCGGGGAGCTTAAATTAACATACTCCTGCATGAAGACCTCGTTTACCTCTTGCGGCGAGAGTTCGCGGCTACCCTGGTCAGCCTTGGCGTTGACTACCATGCCGACTTCAGGGTGCATCGTCTTAGGCAGATCAAGCCCGAAGTCTCGCTCCAAGATGTAAGCCACGCCGCCCTTGCCGCTCTGACTGTTGATCCGGATGATCGCTTCGTAGTCGCGCCCGATGTCTTCGGGGTCGATGGCCAAGTAGGGCACTTCCCAGCGGGCGCCGTCGGTGTCCTCCTTCGAGCGCAAGTCCATCCCTTTCTTAATCGCATCCTGGTGTGAGCCGGAAAATGCGGTAAAGACCAAGTCACCCGCGTAGGGGTGGCGGTCATGCACCGTCATCTGTGTCACACGTTCATAGACCGTGCGGATATGCTCTAAGCCGCTAAAATCGAGCAGGGGATCGACGCCCTGCGTGTAGAGGTTTAACGCCACCGTCACGATGTCCAAGTTGCCAGTGCGTTCGCCGTTCCCGAAGAGCGTGCCTTCCACCCGGTCAGCGCCAGCCAAGATGCCAAGCTCGGTCGCCGCGACGCCCGTGCCTCGGTCGTTATGCGTGTGCAAGCTGATGGTGGCCTTGCTCCGCTCTTTCAAATGACGGCAAAACCACTCGATCTGATCGGCATGCACATTCGGCGAAGCGACCTCTACAGTGGCGGGCAGGTTCAGGATGATCTTGTCTTCCTCAGTCGGTGCCCACTCCGCCATGACGGCTTCGCAGACTTCGAGCGCGTAGTCGACTTCAGTGTCGGAAAAGCTCTCCGGCGAGTATTGGAAGCGGATTTGGGTGCCAGGGATGGTTTCGACGAGGCTCTTGACCAAGCGCGTGCCTTCGACCGCAATCGCTTTGATCGCGTCTTTCGATTTGTTAAAAGTCACACGGCGCTGCACAGGAGAGGTCGAGTTATATAAATGCACAATCGCCTTCGAGACACCTTCGAGACTCTCAAAAGTGCGGCGGATCAAGTGCTCGCGCGCCTGCACCAGCACCTGCAAAGTCACGTCTGCAGGGATTCTCTTCTCGTCCACCAAACGGCGGATGAAGTTAAACTCCGTGTCGCTGGCGGAGGGAAAGCCGACTTCGATCTCTTTAAAGCCGATCCCGACCAAGAGCTCGAACATCTCTAACTTTTCGTCCACGTTCATCGGCGTGGCGAGGGCTTGGTTGCCGTCGCGCAGATCCACACTCGCCCAGATCGGCGCGCGGGTGATCGTCTTACTCGGCCATTGGCGGTCGGGTAAGTCGATTTGTGAGAAAGGAGTATATTTGGTGATCTTGCCTGTTTGCATGGTGATCCTTGGTCAGTGAAAACGAAATAGAATGTAGTTTTTGAGGAAAACGAAAGCGTATATATTGAACGCTTCAGCGAGCGGGTGCAATTATTTCAACGAGGTAGCAAGTGGTCGCGCAGTATGGCCTCAATAGATTCATGCCCTGCACATTTTATTACACTCTCAGCGAGACAGAGCCAAGCGCTCCGTGAATTAAAAAAAAATCGGGCTTTCTGCCCGCAGACGTATGTTCTAATCCCCCTAGGGGAGTAGCTTGAGGAGGGCTCCGAATAGGAGTGTGTTTGTCTCAAACGTCATTTGCATTGTGATGGTAGCATTCATCGCGAGCCGAATCCTGTCAAGCGCGGGCTTACCCGAGCGAAACCTGAAAGCTGACTTGAGTCTTGTTTGTCGGGCAAATTGCACTCATTTTAATCATCTGTGACAGACTTGAGCACCATTCTTAAAGGCCGAACCATCCTTCTCGGTATCACCGGATCGATCGCTGCATTTAAGGCGGCGGACATCACCAGCCGCTTGACTGAGGCGGGTGCCGATGTGTTCCCGATTATGACGGCGGGGGCGTGTAGCTTTATCCAGCCGCTGACTCTGCAGACGCTCTCTCGTCATCCCGTCGCTTCCGATATTTGGAACGAGGGCGAGAGCTGGCAGCCTGGGCACATCGAGCTGGCCGACCGCGCAGATCTGTTGCTGGTTGCTCCCGCCACAGCACATTGCATCGCCCAGTTTGCGCACGGCCTCGCACCTGATTTGTTGACTTCGATCCATCTAGCCACACCCGCGCCCGTCATGATCGCGCCTGCCATGAATGGTAAGATGCTCACGCACCCTGCGACCCAGTCGAATATGAACACACTCCGCCAGCGTGGATGCCACTTTATCGAACCTCAGAGCGGGATGCTCGCTTGCGGTTACGAAGGACAGGGAAAGCTCGCTGCCGTCGAAACGATTGTTGATTCCGTTATCACTTTTTTCCAAAAAGGTTAGCGTTAGACTACATGGAGAACGAGGAAACGCCGCCAGAAAGCATCGCAGCTGCTCAGAAGAAAGAGCAACTGAAGAATCGCGTGCTCAAAACTGGCGAGAGTTTCGGTAACTACCGAGTCGTCAAATGCCTCTGTGCAGGCCTACTCGCGCACTACTATCACATGCAGCATATCCGTGATCTGCACGATGTGACGGTAGGCATTTTCCACAATCGTGCTGGCGGCGACGAGAAGTTTTTGAAACGCCTGGAAGGGCTGAAAAAAACGATTTCAACATTCGATCACGAGGCGATTCCTAAGATCCGCGACAGTACCACGATCAACGAGCGCAGCTGCATCTTCCTCGATCCAGTCAAGGGGCAGACCCTCAGTCAGTATTTCGAGAATCAAGGAGCCTCTGGGCGGACTGGTATCGGCTCTAAATCAGCCACCCGGATCATCGCCCAGCTACTGGGGGCTTTGGGCTACGCTCACACCCAAGGAGTTGACCACCGAGATATCGATACGGATCTGGTCTATGTCCAAGAAGATGGCTCTATTCGAATATTAGGCCTTGGGATTAAGGCCTCGCTCGGGATCGATCTTTTCGAGTCAATCGTCTCCGCTTCGGTCTCGCCGCTGGTTTCTAGTAAAACGCTCGGCCGTTTAAGCTCCTTCGATATCATGAGCCCCGAATACAAGTCGGGTGTGGCCGAGGATGCTCGGGTCGATGTCTATGCCGTCGGCTTTATCGGTTATTGGTTGCTCACTGGCCGTAAGGCGGAACTAGTCAAATACGTGCCGCCAACGAAGCTCGTCGAAGATATTTCGCCGAATTGGAATAGCTATTTCGAACAGTCGCTCGAACGTACTCAAGATAAACGCTATCAGTCTTGCAAAATGGCTTTGCTCGGGCTGAAGGGCACCGATGAAGAACCTCAGTCGGAAGGGGCTGGTTTCGTGCAGCGGCAGATTGACCGTATCCCCGTCCCGAAAAAAATTGTCGAGCGTGGCGAACTCGCGACTCGAATTTATCGCCTTTTCATTATCGGTTTGGTCGGGCTTACCTTGACTGCGATTTGCGCATCGTTCCTTAGCGTCAGCTATACAGAAGAAATCGATTACAGCCGCGAAGTCGCGCAAATGGTGGCTTCGGGCGAGGGTGCAGCCTTGCATTTAAAGGTCAAACCACCGGTGGCTAAGGTCGAGGTTATCGGCTACAAGCACAGCTTTATTGCGAATCAAGGTGGCTTGAATCTCGCGATGCAACCCGGAGACTATAAACTCCGAGTCACTGCGCCACATCACATCGAGCAAGTTGTGCGCGTGAGCATTCCGCTTGAGGCGAGCGCTGCCGAGCAAGTCGAAGTCCAGCTCAAACCGGCATGGACGGACATCGCGATTCACACCGAGCCGGGTGCCGCCGTTTCGGTGATCAACGCGCGTGGCCTCGAAATCGAGCTTGGCGTTGCGGATAGCGAGGGCACCTTTTCGCTTAAAAAGGGGATATTTGCAGGCACCTACCAGGTGCTGGTCAAGAAAGAGGGCTACCAGTCAAATACTCTTGAGAATCAGGCGATCGAATTCGGCACAGTCTCCGAAATTGATGCGCCACTCCTGCCTTTACCGGCTACGGTATCTGTTCGTAGCCAACCTGCTGGAGCCTCTATTGTGATCAACGATATCGAGCTTGGTTCGACCCCACTTGTATTGGATGACATCATTCCGAGCGATCAGTATCTGGTCATTGCCCGATTGGATGGCTATCGTCCCATCGGTCGCCGAGTGGAGGTAAAGCCAGGCGCGGATATGACGATCGACTTTGGCGAACTTGTACTGTTATCCGGCGCGCTTCGTCTCGAAGTGAGCGTCCTAGGCGAGGGTGCCCCTCAGCCGGCGGAACTCTACGATGCCTTGGAGGTATTTGTGGACGATGAGCCGATTCCTTTTGGAGATAAAGCACTCGAGTTCGTGTCGATTGGCGAACGTCGCATCCGCCTAGAGCATCCGCTCTACCTGTCCGCCGAGGCGGCACTCGTGGTCGAAGACCGCGGTAACTATAATTTGAAATTTGCGATGAGTCCGCGTCCCGGTCTCATCGAGCTAAGTATACCGGGGAACTTGGAGGCCGAAGTCCGTTTGGACGGCAAAGTTGCGACTTTGGCTGACGGCCAGATTGAGATCCCTGCCAACCAAGAAATCGACTTCGAGCTCCGTATCCGTAATCACCTAACGATGGTGCGCACTTTCCAGCTCTCGCCCAACGAAACCTTCGTCTGGGAGGTCAAGCCGGTGTCGATCCCTGGCCCTACCGAGGAGCATAGTTGGGCGCTTCCCTATTTTGCCATACCTTTTGCGTGGGTGCCTTCAGGTCAGTTTGATATGGGTAGTCCGCTACCAGAGCATGCCCGTCTGCCCAATGAGGGTCCGCAGGGCAGCGTCCGTTTTACCCGTGGTTTCTGGGCAGGTGTTTATGAAGTAACTCAAGCCCAGTATACCGAGATCACCGGGCTGAAACCCGCTAAGTTCAATAGCCCCGCGCGCCCCGTCGAGAGCGTGAATTGGGAGGAAGCCAAAGTCTTCTGTCAACTTCTGACCGATTTTGAGCGCGATGCCGGGCGACTACCCGTGGGCTATGTCTATCGCTTGCCCAGTGAGGCTGAGTGGGAATATGCCGCCCGTGGCGGCACGAATACGCCGTTCAATTTCGGGGTCGAGGCCGACGCCTCCCTCGGGCACTTCCGGGGTGTTTACCCGAGAGATCGCCAAGACGGGCTACGCGCTCCGGCAGGCTATGGCACAGCGACGGTGGGGCGTTACCAGGCGAATGCTTATGGGCTTTTTGATGTGCATGGCAATGTCCGTGAATGGACGCTCGATCGCTACAATGGCCGACTCGAAGGTGACACGCAGGTGGATCCTCGTCCGCGCACCGTCGGTAGGCGCATCGCCGTTCGTGGGGGCGGTTGGGAAGACACGGCAGCTCGTGTACGCTCCGCCGTGCGCGAAGAGATTAGCCCGGAAGTGACTAGCAGTGCGCTCGGCTTCCGTGTGTTCTTAGCACCTGAGCTTTAAGCCATCTTCGTAGCGGAAGCGGGAACCGCTTTCGAGTTGCGGGCACCTTCGTAGCGGAAGCGGGAACTGCTTTCGAGTTGCGGCTATCTTCGTATCGGAAGCGGGAACCGCTTTCCCCCTACGCTCTACGAGCTCCGAGGAGAGGCGAGTTGCGGTTCCACCGTAAGCGGTAGTTTGTCCCACACCTATGCAGGATGCTTTGGTTGAGTTATTCTGAGTGGATGCAATTCGAAGAATCAAAAGTAGTTCTCTTTCATGGAGTGGTGGATTTACGCAAGGGTGCCTCTGGGGTAGTCGGTTTGGCCTCTGTTCGGTTACCGCTTACGTTCGATGTGCGCGGCATGAGGCCATGCACGCGCTACCACTTCCTTCCCCGTTGAAATAATGGAACCCGAGGTCAAGGCCGAAAGGAAAATTCATTGGCTCCACAACCGAATAGATCTGCCCCGATGTCAGCCGCTTGCCGATCGGTCATAACGGTTGTCACCGTCGTGCTACCATCGGTAATTGCGTTCTTTGGTAGAACGCTGGCGATAGCCAGTGTTAATGCGGACACTAGTCCGGCTCAATCGCGAAATTGACTCCGGTGATGCCGGCGGCGGAGACGGCGTCCATCACGCGGATGATGGTGGCGTGCTTAGTCTTTTGGGCGGGCGAAATGGTGACTTGAGTGGTGGTTTTGTTGGCTTCGCTCGCTTCTTTCAGGCGGGTCAGCATGGCTTGGAGCTCATTCAGCTTCTTCGCACCGGGCTGGTCGTAGGTATATTCATTGACCACGATTTGGCCGTCCTCACGGATCTCGATAATCTGCTCGTCAGGCAGCTCGACCGGCTCCTCCTGCTCCACCGTGCCGGGTAGCTCGAAAGAGATGTCGGCCTCCTGCTTCTCCAGCGAGGAGGTGACCATGAAATAAATCAAAAGCAGGAAAACCGCGTCGATCAGTGGTGCGATCGGGATTTCCGGCTTGTCTTGTGGTTTTTTCCTTAAACGTCTCATCGTTTCTCGTAGGTCGCGTAGATGATTTCGTAAGCGCCGGCTTCGGCCGCGGTTTTTAGGAGTTTGCGGACGGCTTCGTATTCGGTGTTTTGGTCGGCTCGAATTTGGACGCGGAGCTTGGGATCGGCTCGCAGTCGGGCGGTGATGGCGTCTTTGACTTGCGCGAGGGTGCGTGGCTGATCGCCGATATAGTAGTTGCCGTCGGCATCGACGGAGAGGATGCCCCGACCGCTGGCGTCTTCGGGGATCTTGCTCTCCTCGGAATCGGGCAGGTCGAGCTCGATCTGGCGCTGGCTCTTCGCGACGGAGGCCACCGTCATGAAAAAGACCAGCAGGAGGAAGACCATGTCAATCATGGGCGCCATCTGGAAGTCCTGCGGTTCCTGGTGTCTGCGCTTCAGTTTTTTCATCTAGTTCCCAATCTTTCTATATTTACCGTCGTTGCGGTTGGCGATGCTGCGCATATCGCCGCCGATGCGTTCGTCGGTGATCTTGCGCGGATCGGGGAAGTGGATGGCGTGGATGCGGACATCGTCGGTCAGCTGTTTTTGGAGGCCGCTGATCAGGCCGGTCACGTCGCCCAAGGGTATCGCGCGCTGGCCTCCACTCTGAGTGGTGGCGAAGTAGCCGCCGTCAGAAATGAGGAAGATCACATCGGGCTGCATCTTGAAGGCGAAGTTTAGGATGGTGAGAATACCGTTCGTATCGCCTTCCACGGGTGGGCCGCTTCGCCAACCGCTACCGGAGCCGTCGGTTCGGAAACGGTTGTCCAGCCAACTGAGGGCGAGCTCCTTATTGCCCACGGTGGCGGGAATGAGGTTGTCCTGAAAGGGGTCGTAGTTGCGGGAGTGTTGGATGAAGCCGAAGAGGGTATTGGCGTTCAAGCTTTGCACCAACTTTTTGGCTTCGTCGCGGATGTCTTCCATGCTGGAGCCGGCAGCGGTCACGCTGTTGAGCACACTGGTGGAGATATCGACGATGATCATAAAGCGGGAGGCTTCTTCGGTGATGCCGAGGAAGGAGACGCTGGAGGCTTGCGAGCTGAGCGCGCCGAGCGCTCCCATCAGTCCGGATTGGCCGAAGAGGGCGTCCGACTCTGTGATCATAGCCTCGTTCTCGACGGGGGTGAAATCCACGTCAGGTACTTGGGGCAGGGCGGTCATCGTAGCCAGGAGGCTCTCGGTCGTGAGGGCGGGAATGGTGGCGGGGGTGGCGGCTGCGTTTTGGAATTCCGCCACGGCCATCTGGTGCTCCAACTCGCGCTGGGGCAGGTAGATCGTCTTGGGCGCAGAGAAGACGGGCTCTTCGCGAAAGCTGGTCACGAGCACGGTGACAAAGCGCGCCACGACTAAGAACAAGAGGATGACGACGACCGCCTGCGTAAGCGATTGCAGACGCGACTTCCGGCGTGTGCGGGTGTCGGTCTCCAGTTTGGCTCGGAAGCGGCTTGTCAGAGTGCTTGGCATTGTAGGGGCTTTTTACTCGGTTTCTTCAATCGGGGCAGCGGCAGCGGCAACGGGAGCGGTGCTGTCGTAGGTGGACTGCTCGACGTAGATGTCGATCAAGTCACCACCAGTTTCGACCGTGGCGAGGATTTGTCCATTCAGGCGGTTACGGAAGACGAAGTAGGCGATCATGGCGGGGATACCGATGGTCAGGCCGGTCGCGGTGGTGATGAGGGCCTCACCGATATCGCCGGCCAGTGCGGAGGGATCGCCCATGCCGACTTGCCCGATGGTTTGGAAGGCGCTGATCATACCGCTGACCGTGCCGAGCAGCCCGATCATGGGAGCGACGGCGGCGACCACGTTGAGATAATTGATCCATTGGCCGATGCCACCGTCTTCACCCTCGAGTGAATCCATGAAGGTGGCTTCGATTTTATCCTTGTTGCCGTCTGCTTTTTCTGGGCGAGCCTTGCTCAGGGCACTGGTCAGGCAGCGGGTCAGCACGCTGGGCGTGGCTTGGCAGAGGCTGGAGGACTTTTGCAGGTCGCGAGCGGCTAGGCTATCGGAGAGTGCGCCGACTGCGGCTTGTGGAATGAAGCGGCGACCGACGGTTTCCTTCCAGCAATAGAACATGAGGAAGAACATAAAGAGTGCGGACAGACCGAGCGGATACATCGCCCAGCCCCCCTGTTGAAGTAGGCCAAACAGCGAGGTGTTTTGCGTGGCTGCGGCTTCGGCGGCTTCTTGGCCGAAGAGCGAAGAGGCAGTCAACAGCCCCAGAGTCAGTCCGGTGAGGGTGGTTTTGATGTTTCGATAGCTCATGATATGCGGTGTTCGGTTAGAGGTGTCTCTAGATTGGTTTAAAAATTGATTCGAGTCGGTAGCTCTTCAATGGGGTCGACAGGTGAGGGGGTCTGGATGGGTTCTTCCACTAGGGCGGCTCCGGCTTCGGCTTGAGGGTCGGCCTCTGCTTCCGCACTCATGGTGAAGGTTTCGGGTGCTTTGCCTTTCAAAATATCGACCTCATCAGGCCAGGCTAGGCCTCGATCGCGCATCTCCTTGGCCAGTCGGATGGGCTCTGCCTTGAAGCGCAGTTCCTCGGCCGAAAGGATGGCGATCGCATAGCAAACATCGAGATGTGCCATCGGCATTTGGTTGGAAAATGCCACCGGATTCATGGCCGTCCAAAAGGCAGTCTCGAAGTCTTCATTCTCGTAATTCAGTTCGGCCAGGAGTCGCCAGCCCAGCGCGGACGAGCCTGCCGGGTTTGCTTTTTTGATCCATTCGTGTGCCTTTTCTGCCGCTTCTTCGCGCATGCCGCCTTGGAAGAAGCCTAGCAAGAGGCTCTCCTCCAGCCGATCAAGGACTGCGGGGTCCTGGATATGGGGAGTGAGTGCATCGATCATGGCCACGGCTCTGAGTGGTTTTTTCTCGGCCAAGGCAAATTCCGCGTAGCTGATAAAGAGGGCGAGC
>Ga0222662_1000207_pt1 | contig 54199 bp, 41 predicted proteins | sample AntAcemetagen600_FD_179821 | JGI IMG/M metagenome (GOLD analysis project Ga0222662, IMG submission 179821) | Saline water microbial communities from Ace Lake, Antarctica - #600 | ecosystem: Environmental > Aquatic > Non-marine Saline and Alkaline > Saline | place: Antarctica: Ace Lake... | reverse complement strand
GTTTCTGATGATTCGACTTTAGTTCTATTCATTGGTGGTTTCCTTTCGGTTTTATCTCCACGATAGCTTGGTCGCTATCAGGAGGGAAACCACCTTAGACTTTTAACAATTCACGGGACGCTGCCGAGGTGCTCGGCTATAGAGATTTCTCTAAGAAAGATTTAAAGCAGCTACCGGAATGGTTGGCGCAAGCCCACGAGGATGGACAGCCACGAATCAAATACGAGTTGCGCGAACTGGAAGCGTATCGCCCCTACCGCGAGCGGTTGATCGTGCAATGGAAGAGCACGCGAGGCTGGCACCAGAGAAAGGATCTAGAGATCTACGAATTACTTCCCGCCTCGGTGGTCGAATTGTTCCCAGGCTACCAAGAAGTGCTTTTAAGCTTTGATGCCCTAAAGAAGATATTCGCGGATGATCGTGCCCACCGGGATTGGAAAGCGGCTCTGAGAGCGAATGCGGGCATCTACCGGATCGTCGATCTATCGACGGGGGAGATATACATCGGCTCGGCCTATGGCCGCGACGGAATCTGGGGGCGCTGGCAGAACTACGCCAAGACAGGACACGGCGGCAATAAACTCTTGCGCGGCCGCGATCCTAATAATTTCCAATGGTCGATTGTGCGGACAGTCTCCACTACCATGTCACCCCATGACGTGATCCGGATCGAAGGTCACGAAAAAGATAAGCACGGCAGCCGGGCGATCGGCCTGAACGGGAATTAGAGATATATGGCAAAGAAGACACTCGTTGACGATATGCCGAAATCTGCGAAAAGTCTTGAAGCCCCACATAGGGGAGGCAAATTACTCCGCTTTTTCCAAATCTTATGAAAACACTCAAATTCGCAGTTCTCCCCGGTGATGGTATCGGCCCTGAAGTCATGGAAGTCGCGCTCGACGTCCTCAAAGCAACGGGCGAAAAGTTCGGCTTTACCCTCGACTATGAGCATGCCGACATCGGCGGCATCGCCATCGATAATCATGGCGTCGCTTTCCCTGATTCGACCAAAACAATCTGTGAGAACTCTGAAGCCATCCTTTTTGGCTCTGTCGGTGGGCCTAAGTGGGAATCGCTCCCGCCCAAGGAACAACCCGAGCGTGCTGCCCTACTTCCGATCCGTAAGGCATTTGCCCTCTACGCTAACGTGCGCCCCGGCCTCCTCTATCCGCAATTGACCGAAGCTTCGCCGCTGAAAGACAATCGTATCCCCAACGGCATCGACATCGCCTGCATCCGCGAACTGACCGGCGGCATTTACTTCGGCCAGCCTAAGTCGACCACGACTCTGGAGAACGGTGAAGAACAAGCGATCGACACCATGGTTTACAAGACCAGCGAGATCGAGCGCATCGCCCAAGTCGCCATCGACACCGCCAAAGCCCGCAGCAATCGCGTCTGCTCCGTCGATAAGGCCAACGTGCTCGAAACTTCTGTGCTCTGGCGCAAAGTCGTGACGGCCTATTTCGCAAAACACGCACCCGACATCGAGCTCAGCCACATGTATGTGGACAATGCCGCCATGCAGCTCGCTCGCGACCCGAACCAGTTCGACGTGCTCTTCACCGAAAACATGTTCGGCGACATCCTCTCCGACGAAATGGGTGTAATCTGCGGCTCCCTCGGGATGCTCGCCTCCGCCAGCCTCGGCGCTGAGAAAAACAGCCTCGGCTTCCCCTTCGGCCTCTACGAACCGTCCGGCGGCACCGCACCCGACATCGCGGGGCAAGGCATCGCCAATCCCTGCGCTCAAATTCTCTCCGGGGCGATGATGCTCCGCTACAGCTTCGGCGAGCTTGAAGCCGCCGCCGCGATCGAAGCCGCCGTGGAAAAAGCCGTCACCAACGGCACCCGCACAGGCGACATCGCCTTCGGCATCGATCCCGTCGGCACCAAGGAAATGGCCGCTGCCGTGCTGGTAAACCTCTAGGACTCTGACACGACGCTCTGACACGACGCATTTTTAACCACGGATGGACACGGATGAACACGGATAAGGAAACGAAACTTCTGCATTCTGAAGAAACAGGAGATATTCTGAATTGTTCATTTGAGGTGCTCAACGAAATCGGACATGGATTGCATGAAAAAATCTATGAGAACGCCCTAGTTGTTGAATTTGGACTCAGGAATATCTCGTATTCTCAACAATCCGAATACCCTGTTCTCTATAAATCAGTCCCCGTCGGAAAATATGTCCCGGATTTGATCACTCACGATAAAATCGTCGTTGATACAAAGACCATCGATAAGATCACTGAGCACGAACGCGGGAAAATGCTCAACTATCTCAACATTACAGGTCTTAAAGTCGGTCTTATAATTAACTTTAAGAATGCAAAACTAAAATGGCTACGCGTAGTGCGCTAATCTTACAAAAAAATCCGTGTCCATCCGTGTCCATCCGTGGTTAAAATTTCAAATATACAAACTTCATCCCGCATCATGACCTCCGCTGAAATCCGCCAGTCCTTTCTCGACTTTTTCACCTCGAAGCAGCACACCACCGTGCCTTCGGCATCGCTTATGCCGCAGTCGCCCGGCTTGCTCTTCACCAATGCAGGGATGAACCAGTTTGTGCCCTACTTCCTCGGCACCGAGAAGGCTCCTTACTCCCCTGCCCGCGCCGCCGACACGCAGAAGTGCATTCGCGCTGGGGGTAAGCATAACGACCTCGAAGATGTGGGTTACGACACCTATCACCACACCTTCTTCGAGATGCTGGGCAACTGGTCTTTTGGCGATTACTTTAAAAAGGAAGCGATCGAATGGGGCTGGGAACTGATCGTCGATGTCTGGGGCGTGCCTGCCGAGCGACTCTACGCCACAGTTTACGCACCGTCCGAAGGCGACCCTTCCGCATTTGACCAAGAAGCCTACGATCTCTGGGCGGCGCTCTTTAAGAAAAAAGGGCTCGATCCGAAGAAGCACATCGTCGACGGCAACTTGAAGGACAACTTCTGGATGATGGGCGAGACGGGGCCCTGTGGCCCCTGCTCCGAGCTCCACGTTGACCTCACCCCAAACGGCGACAGCGAGGGCAAACTCGTCAATATGGATTCCGACCTCTGCATCGAGATCTGGAACCTCGTCTTCATTCAATACAACGCCGAGGCCGACGGCAGCTTCCGCGATCTCCCAGCCAAACACGTCGACACTGGCATGGGCTTCGAGCGCGCCTGCTCGCTCATTCAAAACACCAAGGGCTTTACCGACTTTTCGCAAAAGCCGACCAACTACGCGACCGACGTCTTTCAGCCGATCTTTCGCACTCTGGAGAAACTGAGTGGCAAGACCTACCGCGACATTTATCCCGAATCAGTCGAGAGCGATAAATCAAAGCTCTCTGCTGAAATGAAAGAAGCCATTGCGTTTCGCGTGATCGCCGACCACATCCGCACGCTCTCTTTCTCGCTGGCCGACGGCATTTTACTCGGCAACACCGGTCGCAACTATGTGCTCCGTCGCATTTTGCGCCGCGCCGTCCGCTACGGTCGCACCCTCGGTTTCTCAAAAGGGCAAACCTTCCTGCCCGAACTCGTAGACACGCTCGTTGAGCAAATGGCAGATGTCTTCCCTGAGCTCAAAGCGCGCGCCGCAGCGATCAAAGAAAATCTCCACCGCGAGGAATCTAGTTTCAACGAAACACTCGACCGTGGCCTCGCCATGTTCGAGCAAGAAGTCGAAGGTCAGAAAGGCCGACTCAACGGAGAATTCGCCTTCAAACTTTACGACACTTTCGGGTTTCCGATTGACCTCACCCAACTACTTTGCGCTGAGCGTGGACTCAAGGTCGACATGCAGACCTTCGAACGACTGATGGAGCAGCAACGCGAGCTCGGACGTAAAGCACGCACCCAACAACTCGTGCGTGCCGCCGACATAGCGACAGAAGCCACCACGACTTTCACTGGATTCGAAGAAGACGAAAGCACCGCAACCGTGCTCGAAACCCATCAACAGGACGACGCGCTACTCGTCATAACCGATCACACACCTTTCTATGCTGAAATGGGCGGCCAGTCCGGCGACCAAGGCACACTTCTCGCCAATGGCATCAGCTATCCTGTCAACGCAGTCCAGCAATTGTCAGCTGCGCGCGCTCACAGTTTGCCCAACGATGCAAAAATTGCAGTCGGCGACAGTGTCACGCTCACGATAGATCCGACACGCCGCCGCCCCATCGAAGCACACCACAGTGCCACGCACTTACTCCACTGGGCACTGCATGAAATCATCTCCACCGATGCCGCTCAACAAGGCTCCATGGTGAGTCGCACGCGTTTACGTTTCGACTTCAACTCTAGTGCGCTCAGCCCCGAGCAAATCGACGCCATCGAATACAAGGTCAACGCCTGTATCGAGGCCGGCGAACCCGTCAGCTGGAAAGAAGTACCGCACGCCGACATCAAGGATCGCAAGGACATCCAGCAATACTTCGGCGATAAATATGGCGACCTCGTTCGCGTCGTCCAAATCGGCGGCCAACCCGAACAACTCGACGGCCACTCAATGGAGCTGTGTGGCGGCACCCACGTGCGCAACACATCCGAGATCGGTCTGTTCAAAATCAAATCCGAGGGTGCCATCGCCTCTGGCATTCGCCGTATTGAAGCTGTTTGTGGCACAGCCGCCTACGACTGGACGCGCAGCGTGATCGAAAAATCTACTGGAGAGGAGAAAGAGCTGCGTGAGCGCCTCAAAACCAACAATCATAAATTGGAATCGCTTGGAGCCGAGCCAGTCAAATACCCACAATTTCCGCACATCATGGTAGGCATGCTGGCCGAAGGGAACTTCGAGCAGAAAAACAAAGTCTTTAAAGATATAATTGCCCATATTCAGGGTCTGAAGGCCGCCACAGTTGAATCCGATAAAGCACTCAAGAAAGCGCAAGCCGCCGGAGCCGCCAAAGCCGCCAACGCGATGTTGTCCGAGCTCGATCTATCAAAAAATCTAGTCATCTCGACCGAAGGGCCTGCCGCACTTCTACAAGAGTTGATGAACGGCCTCAAGCAACAGCAGTTCGCTGGAGCCGCTTTCTTCATCGTGGACGACGGCGATAAGCTCTACCTCGGCGCATTGTGTGGCGACGCCGCTAAGAGCGCCGGCCTGATGGCGGGCAAACTCATCCAAACCCTCGCTCCCATCGCTGGTGGCAAAGGAGGCGGCAAGCCCGACATGGCACGAGGTGCCGCTCCGGAGCGCGATAAAGCCAGTGAGCTTGAAGCCAAAGCAAAGGATGCGCTCACCGCTTAAGCTGAACTAGGACTTGCGACCCCGCAGAGGCACAATAGCATCTTTTCCTATATGAGTATTGCAACCAAACGAGGCGACGACGGCACCACCTCCCTACTTTTCAATAAGCGGGTTTCTAAAACACATCCCCGGGTCATGACCTATGGCCGCATCGACGAGTTAAATTCTGCGATAGGCCTGTGCCGCGCACATACGAATCAAGCAGCAACTAAGGAACTTTTACAAACGATTCAGAAGCAGCTCGTCAATTACATGGGTGAGCTCGCGACGGACGATGCCGACCAAGCCCGCTACTTCGAAAATTACGGGGAGCATGCCATTAACGCTGAAATGATCGATGCGTTCACCGCACTCGTTGTTGAGAAAGAAAAGGACATCAAGTTCGAAGGCTGGACTTACCCTGGCAATACGGTGGCGGACGCTTTTTTTGATAATGCGCGCACTATCTGCCGACGTGCGGAACGCGGCGTCGTTGAACTCAAGGAATCGGGCACAATTGTTCGCCCAGAGTTAGTCCAGTATCTCAATCGACTCGCGGATTTACTTTGGCTGATTGGGTTCGAGCACGCCTAGTTCTGGGAGGAATTCAGTAGAGGGTGGATCCTAGCTTACGCCCAAATCAAAGATGAACGCAGGTTTGCATTTCACCTAACTTGTTCAATACTAGCTGCATGAAATCATTACGAATCATTGCGCTCGCCCTCGCCTCTTTAATTACTGCTGCCTCGCTCAGCGCTCATTGCCAAGTGCCTTGTGGCATCTTCGGCGACGAGTTGAAGTTTGGAGAACTAGAGCAACACATCGAAACCATCGATAAAGCGGGGCGACTAGTCCGTGAGCTTTCGGCCAAGGTAACGCTGACCGCAGATGACCGCCAAAAAATCATTCGTTGGACGATGACCAAGGAAACCCACGCCCAGAAGGTTATCGACGAAACGGCCAACTACTTCCTCGCTCAACGTATCAAGACGGATGCCGACCATTACGCAGAGAAACTGGAAGTGCTCCATCACATCATCGTGGGCGCAATGAAGACGAAGCAAAGTGTGGAAAAAGCACCCGTGGATAAGCTTTCAGAGAAGGTAGCCGTTTTTAAGGAGCTTTATCTGGATCACTCGCATGCGCACTAAACGTCTGGTTTAGATACCCTCTTTTACTTTAGCGGAAACGGGAACCGCTTTCGACAGACGTGCTCGCTAGGCGTTCGAAACGGGTTCCCCGTTCCGCTACCTGTGTATTGAGCACCATTTTGTTGTAGCGGAAACGGGAACCGCTTTCGACAGACGTGCTCGCCAGGCGTTCGAAACGGGTTCCCCGTTCCGCTACCAGTGTATTGAGCACCATTTTGTTGTAGCGGAAGCGGGAACCGCTTTTGGCAGGCGTGCTCGCTAGGCGTTCGAAACGGGTTCCCCGTTCCGCTACCTGTGTATCAAGCACCATTTCGTTGTAGCGGAAGCGGGAACCGCTTTCGGCAGGCGTGCTCGCCAGTCGTTCGAAACGGGTTTCCCGTTCCGCTACCAGTGTATCAAGCACCATTTTGTTGTAGCGGAAGCGGGAACCGCTTTCGACAGACGTCCTCGCCAGTCGTTCGAAACGGGTTTCCCGTTCCGCTACCTGTGTATCAAGCACCATTTAGTTGTAGCGGAAGCGGGAACCGCTTTCGATAGGCGTCCTCGCCAGTCGTTCGAAACGGGTTCCCCGTTCCGCTACCAGTGTATCAAGCACCATTTAGTTGTAGCGGAAGCGGGAACCGCTTTCGACAGGCGTCCTCGCCAGTCGTTCGAAACGGGTTCCCCGTTCCGCTACCAGTGTATTGAGCACCATTTTGTTGTAGCGGAAGCGGGAACCGCTTTCGGCAGACGTGCTCGCCAGTCGTTCGAAACGGGTTTCCCGTTCCGCTACCTGTGTATTGAGCACCATTTAGTTGTAGCGAAAACGGGAACCGCTTTCGATAGGCGTCCTCGCCAGTCGTTCGAAACGGGTTTCCCGTTCCGCTACCTGTGTATCAAGCACCATTTAGTTGTAGCGGAAGCGGGAACCGCTTTCGGCAGACGTCCTCGCCAGGCGTTCGAAACGGGTTCCCCGTTCCGCTACCTGTGTATTGTAAGCGGTAATTCTTCCCCCTCATGCTTTGGGATGAGATAGTTTCCATAGCTTTGGTTTCAATAGTCCAATGTCTGGATCCTTGTTCTTCATCCGTGGCAGTCGCTCTTAATCGATTCGTATATCATCGATAGCCATTGCTCGGCCACATGCTCAACCCATCCACACTCCAGAGCCATCTAAGCGCACGCACTCCATCAAAGAGAACTACTTTTGATTCTTCGAATTGCATCCACTCAGAATAACTCAACCAAAGCATCCTCCATAGGTGGGGGACAAACTACCGCTTACCATCGAACGTCCCAATTGTTAAACCTAGAATTCGGCAGTTGATTGACTTCGAAAGGCGCTAAATAACGCGAAACCAATAAGATGGTTCAGTAAATGTGCGGGGTATGAATCTATTGAGAATAAGTAGCGCGGCATGGCCTCATGCCGCAGGTAGGCGCATCAAGATGCGGCATGAGGCCGTGCCGCGCTACCTATTTCTATTTCGTTGTAATAATTGCACCCTCAAATAAGACCGGTTATCATTCGAAGTTCGAGGGTTCGATGTTCAAAGTTAAAAAACAACGAGACTCTCAACGCCACGCAGGGTAGAGAATAATCTGTAAAATACCCCTACCCCTTATTCGTGATCCACACGCATGCGTAGGGCTCGAGCACGATCTCGCCGGCGAGATCATCATAGACTGTGCCGCTAATCAGATCACACCATGACTCGGTGGCGATGAGGTTGAGCTCGACTAGCGGAATCATCTGCTGCTCGGAAGATACGTTATGCAGGGCGAAAAGGGATTGGTCACGATCGAGGCTTTCGCGCCAGAAGGCGAAGACTTGATTGGAGAAATGCAACGTGTACTGAGTCGCATTCGGATGGAAGGCGGCTTGTTTGCGGCGTATCTGAATCAGGCGCTTCATCTCTGCGAAGACGGCTTTGTGGTGACGTTCGTCGTCGTCCAAAGCAGCGTAGAGCTCATCGGCTGGCCACTGAAAGCGGTTGATTGTACGGGCGCGGCCAGTCTGCGCCATGCCCTCGCGATTATTCTCGGTGCCGAGCAAACTATGGATGTAGATCGCGGGCATACCTTCGAGCGCGAGTATGATGGTGTGCGCACAGAGGAAGCGTGCCATTTGTAGGCCGTCGGCTTCCTTGCCGATGGGACGCTCCATCGCACTGTAGAGGGAGATGTTGGCCTCGTAGGGCGTGAGATCACCCTCGGGTGTGCGACGCATGGAAATTTCACCCCCCGACTCGCGAATGTTCTCGATCAAACCATCGAGTTCTTCGGTCGAGAGTAGACCTTCGGCCGGGCGTAGGCCGATGCCATCGTGCGAGGCGATAAAGTTGAGATAGGCACGACCGCGGCGCGCGGGCGGCATCGACATCATCCACGTTTTCAAGTGCTGGCAGTCACCACTCAATATAGCGTGTAGCATGAGCGGCGGCAGCGAGAAGTTATAGATCAAATGCGCCTCATTGTCGTTACCGAAGTAGCTAAGGTTTTCTCGGTTAGGGACATTCGTCTCGGTGATGATGACTGCCGTTGGTTCGATGTTCTCGATCACGATACGGAGCAACTTAATCAGCTCATGCGTCTGAGCGAGGTGAACACAACTCGTTCCAGATTCTTTCCAGAGGAAAGCAATGGCATCCAAACGGAAGAAGCGAATGCCCTGCTCTACGTATTGGCGAATGATGCGCACGATCTCCATGAGCACGTCGGGGTTGCGATAGTTGAGATCGACCTGATCTTCACCGAAGGTAGACCAGACTTGTTTGACGCCATCGACGGCTTCAACCTCAGTGAGGAGCGGCGTGCTCCGCGGTCGGACGACTTGTGACAGATCCTCGTAGTCCATTCCATTAATGAAGTAGCCGCGACCGGGCGCTTTATTCTTTAGGTAGTTTTTAAACCAGCGTGACTCGCGCGAGCAGTGGTTGATGACGAGATCTGCCATCACTGTGAACTCATCACAAAGGGCGGTGAGATCCTCCCATGTGCCCAGTTCTGGATTGATGGCGGTATAATCGATAACCGAGAAGCCATCGTCCGAACTGTAAGGATTGAAAGGAAGCACGTGTACGCCACTCACTGTATCTTTGAGCTGGCTGACCATGAAACTATTTAACTCACGTAGTGGCGCGCGGCCTTCTCGCTTAATGGAGTCGCCATAGGTGATCATGAAGACATCCGACTGATCCCACTTGCTGGTGCCGAGGGCGACGGGAGGCGCTTCCGACATATTGGCGGCTTGCATCAAATCGTCGGTAATCTCGTCGGCATCCTCTTCGCCGTAGATCTCTTTGACGTGGAGAACCACCCGTTGGCGCACGCGCTGTGCCTTGGGGTGCAAGGAAGGGTTCACGGCAATCTCAGAGCCGAACTCCATACGATCTTCTTCGACCGCTTCTCGGAGACGGTGCAAGATGTCGGGCACGGCGGAAATGACGCGCTTCCAGCTCGGCATAAAGGGCACATCCATCGACTTGCTGGGGTCGAGGAATTCCTCGCCAGCACTGAGGATGTTTTCAGCGAAGACCTCCACGGTGGAGCCTTCGGTGTGGCGGTCATACTTGAGGCCGTTGATCGCGGCGTCACTGTTGTAGCTTTCGATCAAATCGAGCGCGATGCGATAGTAAGCCGCTTTAATCGTGCGGACAGTCTCGTGTGAAAAGACCTGCCCCTGGGTCGCCATCTTACGGTAGAGCGATTTAGTAATATCACAGCTCATCTTAGAGAGGCCACGCGTGCGGTCTTCGAGCGAAAGTTCTTGGTGTTTGTGATCGTAGGTGTCGGCCACATCGACTTGGCAGATCTGGTTCGTCGCGTAGTTACGCTGCATCTCCGAGAGCACGCCCATTTCCAAGCCCCAATCAGAGGGGATGCGAATGTCTTCGATCACATCTTTCTGCATGGCAAACTCGCCGGCTAGCGGGTAGTGAAAGCTGTCGAGATAATCGAGGTATTCATCGGAACCACACACCTTCTTGAGCGCACGGATCAAAGGCGTGACTAAGAGGCGGCAGACGCGGCCGTTCATTGAACCATTGGCCACACGTGCATAGTAGCCTTTACAAAATTTAAAACTAAGCGATGGGTTCGCGACTGGATAGATGAGGCGCGCCAGCATCTCGCGCTTGTAGGTGGTGATGTCGCAATCGTGCAGCGCGACGGCCTTAGCTTTGCCCGAAGCGATGATGTAGCCAAACATGTACCAGACATTGCGGCCCTTGCCCGCTTCTTTAGGGGCGAGGCCTTTTTCGGAGAGCAATGCGTCGATCGCACGTAGGCGGGGGCCGTCGTTCCAGAGCACTTGTGGCTGCTGCGGTAAACGTCCGAAAAACTCTAAGGCGTGTCGATACTCGGCTTCGTTTGCCCGGTCGAGACCGACTACAATCTGGTCGAGATACGGCACTTCTGCGATCTCGTCGATAATGTCCGAGAGTGCAGGCCCCGCTAGCTCCGAATAGAGCGAAGGCAGCACCAGTGCCATTGGTCGCCGTTTGCGAAACTGCATTAAGTCCGCCTCCAGTTTTTCCAGTGGCCGATTATTCAGCTGGTGTAATGTCGTGATGAGTCCTTGTTGGTGGAAATCTCCCATAGGTAATTAGGTATTAGCAGTATTCGTCTAAGAGTGATAAGATCGCCGCATTCCAGCCCTTAGATGCAGGGAACGGGGCGTGCACCACACGTGGCGCGTTGGGGGAAATGTGAGGGCCATCGGCATGTGGTATGACGACCGCGATATCGGCCGCCTCGAGCATGGTCGTGTCGTTGGCACTATCGCCGAGCGCCACAACGATCCAGTCGATCTCGGGTTCGCGGTTTTGATAATATTTCAAAGCCGCCGCGGAACCGTCCGCCTTATCGGCCGAACCCATGAGATGCCAGAAACGGCCACCTCGCAGCATACGGATGCCTTTGCCGCTTAGTTGCCTAGCAAAGGCTAAGCGGAGTAATTCGCTGTCGTCCCATGTAATTGGCTCAGTCGCGAAGCGAGAGCGCGACCGCTGCGCTTGCGGAATCGATAGACCTGTTCGCTCCGCAAGCTCCTGATCCGACCAATCGGCGAAGCCTTCAAAATGATAACCGATCTGACGCCGCAGCTCGTGCGCAGCTGATAAAATATCGATACGCGGGAGACCATCGATCTGGACGCTATAGTCACCCGGGCGCTCATTCCGCACGGCGAGCAAGCCGCCATTCTCGGCCACAATCGGCGAGTCGAGGTCGAGCTCCTTGGCCAGATCCTCCATCTCAGCGACCGTTTTACTGGAATTCAAAACCAGGGGCACCCCTCGCTCACGCAAGCGGGCAACCGCAGGCTTCGCCTCAGCCCAGCTGTAGCTGTGATCGAGAAAGGTAGCGTCCAAATCGGTGACGACCAATAGCTTCTTATTGGCAGGCATCAAAACACTGGGGACTTAATCAGACTCGAAAACATTCGATTAGTCATAGCAGAGAGCATGCCAATGCACTTTTAGGTATCAGGTCGCCGATGTTTCGATTCGATCCAGCGGCTCATGAACTCAGTGCTGCGATGCTGATGATGGCGGAGCATTTGGCCGATAAAGTTCTTTTCTCGCCGCACATCTTTTTCGTCTAGCGCTAAACTAAGATGATCGAGGAAACGGGGCTGCCAGTTGTCTGCGCTGAAACGAGTCTGGCAGAGGGCACGCTCTTGTGACTGCCGCTCGAACCACGCTTGCGGATCGCGATAGAGTTCGATGGCGGCGGCCGCGAAGGTATCGGCCTCTGGATGGCTCCAAGCTTCGTTGATGCAAATACCCTCGGCGGCGATGGGCGTCATCACGGTGGGCGTGCCGGTTTGAAAACCGTCGAAGACTTTGCCCTTCAAGCCTGCACCATAACGTAGCGGCGCGAGGTTGATTCGATACTGCGCCATAGTTTCGAGCGCATCTTCGGTGCGCCCTTTGAAGTGAAAGCCGTCTTTCGGTGCATTCAGCTCGGCAGCGTAGCGCTCTCCATAGGAGCCGTAGCAATGGAGTTCGGCATCGGGCAAAGCGGCTCGGATCTTCGGCCAAATGCGTTGCTTGCACCATCGCGCGGCGTCGAGATTGGGTGGATGGAGGAAGCTGCCGATTAGGATAAAGTGTTCGCGGGCGTCAAAATCAGGCGCCTGCTCCGGCAAAAAAACAGCAAACGGCCAGTAGGCCAGTAGCTCCTCGGCCACAGCGAACTCGTTGCGCAAGACCTCCATTTCGAATTCCGAGATCATCAGCGTGAGGTCGGAGCGGTCGATCGAAGCGATTTCGCGGAGCGCGATTTCGTTCTTCAGATTAATCGCCTCCCCACTCTGCAGTGCCTGCTCGCGCGCGGTGCGCAGGCAGTGTAGGTCGCTGGTATCAAGCACGCGTAGCGCTTCGGGGCAATGCTGCGCGACGCGCCAGCCGAACTGCTCCTCGGTCATGAAGCGGTCAAAAATGACTACATCTGGCTCCAGCGATGCGATCCACGGATCGAAGGCTGAGTCATTTACCGCAATTGAATGGGTCGTCACACTCAAGGCATCGAGATCGAGCGCATGCTCGCCACGCTGAGCGGCGGATGCGAAATGCACCTGCCAACCGCCGAGCTGCAAAGCTGAGAGGACATCCTGCGTGCGGCGACCTGCGGCCGTCGAGCTCGGCTCCGGCCAGACCTTGCCAATAATAAGGCAGTCCACAATGCGGCTTAACGAACGATACCGCCGCTGCTGAGGAAGATGCCCTTGAGGTTCATCTCCAGCTGGCTGGGGTTTGGTGAGTTACTCATCGCGCTTTGTTTCGTGATTTTGCCATCTTTGACAAGGCGATAGAGATCCTGATTAAAGGTCTTCGAGCCGTTGTCTTCGTTCGCTTCGATCACGGCTTCGATTTTCTCAAAGTCGCCCTCCATGATGGTTTTACGGGCGAGCGAATCGAGAATGAAAGACTCCGAGACCGGGTAACGGCCGCCCCCTTCTAGCGCGGGCAGGAGTTTCTGCGTGATCGTGCCTATGAGCGACGAAGCGATTTGGCGTTGCAGGGCGATCTTACGCTCTTCGGGGAAGAACTCGAAGAGTCGCTGGATGGCCTGCTGCGCATTGGACGCGTGGAGCGTGCCGAAGACCAAGTGCCCCGTTTCGGCCGCTTGGAGGGCGGTTTCAAAGGTCGCCTTGTCCCGCATTTCCCCGACGAGGATCACATCCGGATCTTGACGAAGCACTGCGCGCATACCATCGGCAAAGCTCGGGCAATCGATCCCCACTTCGCGTTGGTTGATGATCGATTTCAAATCCGTGTAGGTGTATTCGATCGGATCTTCGAGAGTCACAATGTGTTTATCGTAGTTCTGGTTGATATGGTTAATCATCGCGGCCAGCGTCGAGCTCTTACCCGAGCCGGTGGCACCACAGAGGATGACGATCCCGTTCTTTTCTTTGCAAAGCTCCGAGAGGACGCCGCCGTCGATATTGAGCTCGTCAAAAGTCGGCGGGTGATCGCTGACGTGCCGCATAACGACACTCGGCATGCCGCGCTGGAGAAAACCATTAACCCGGAAGCGGCCGATATTCTCGACCCGGTAGGAATAGTCGACCTGACGATCACGCGTCCAATCTCCGAAAAACTGCTCCGGCACACTTTGCTCGATAAACTCGCGAATATCTTCCGGTGGGATGGGATCCATCTCGACGGATTCGAGACGACCGCTCAGCCGCAAGTAGGCGGGCTTGTTAGATTTGATATGAATATCGCTGGCTCCATTTTCGACAGCGAGATTGAGAAGACCGTGGATTGTTTCGAGAACTGCCATTTTTAATTTTCTGCTAGGGAATAATTTTTCTGTTGAACATACATAACCTTATGCACGTGCTAGAGTGAAATCGCTCGCTTGAAGTCGATTTACATTATTTTTTGAACCCACTATGAACACAAATCAATTCTCAGGTGTTTTTACCGCACTCGCAACTCCGATGAAGGGGGGCGAAGTCGCCCACGCAGACTTGGAAAAGCTCGTCGCCCATCAACTCGCAGGGGGCATCGATGGTATTGTCTCCGTCGGCACCACGGGCGAGTCGCCCACACTGAACAAGGCTGAGCATATCGATGTGATCCGCGCCACCGTGCAAGCAGCTGGTGGCAAGGTGCCCGTCTATGCGGGAACCGGCTCTAACTCGACCCACGAAGCCGTTGCACTGACACGCGAAGCCGAGAAAGCTGGTGCGGACGGTTTTCTCGTGGTGGCACCCTACTACAACAAGCCGAGCCAAGCAGGTCTCTTGCAACATTTCGGCAAGGTCGCCGAGTGCACCGAGAAGCCCATCATCCTCTATTCGATCCCTTCGCGCTGCGGTATTGAGATCTCAGTCGATGTAACGGCACGCCTCTACGAAAAGTACCCACACGTCTGCTGCATGAAGGCAGCCGAAGGTTCCTGCGAGAAAGTCACCGAATATGTGCGTGCTCTCGGCTCGGACTACGCTGTGATGAGCGGCGACGACGGCCTCACCCTCCCCTTCATGTCGGCGGGTGCGACCGGTGTGATCAGTGTGGCCTCCAACCTTGTTGTAGCACCGCTCGTCGAAATGGTGCATGCCGCCAAGGCCAACGACTTTGCGACGGCACGTGAAACCTTCCTCAAGTATTACCCGTTCTTCAAGGCCTGCTTCCTCGAACCGAATCCTGTGCCAATCAAGTATGCACTGATGCGAGCCGGCATTATCGAATCAGACGAAGTCCGTTTACCACTGAGTCAAATCACTGCAGAGACTCGCGAGCTGCTCGATCCGCTACTCGCTGAGCTTGGCCTTGTTAACACTTAAAAGACTATGCCACTCAAACTACTCCTCAATGGCTCGCGCGGACGCATGGGTATCGCCATCTCCGCGATTGCAAACGATAACGATGCAGAAATCATTTCCGCCTGCGATGCCGGCGATGATCCGGCGGCCAACATCGATGCCTGCGAAGCGATCATCGAGTTCAGCTTTCACGAAGTAACAGCGGGCATCGCGAAGCTAGCCGTCGAAAAGAATCTACCACTCGTCATCGGCACGACCGGTCACACGCCCGAAGAGAAGGCGCAGATACTCAGCACGATCGAGGGGAAGATCCCCGTCGTCTGGGCAGGCAACTACTCTGTAGGTGTGAACACACTCAACTACCTGACTCGCAAAGCCGCCGGCATCCTCGGCGAGCAATACGAGCCGGAAGTCCTCGAAATGCACCATCACCACAAGAAGGACGCGCCGAGCGGCACGGCAGAGCGCCTGATTGAGATTTTGAAGGACGGCTACGGACTCAACGACGAACAAGTCGTGCATGGCCGCGAAGGCATCGTCGGTGCGCGTCCCCGCAAGGAGATCGGCGTGCATGCCATCCGTGGTGGCGACATCGTGGGCGAACACACCGTTTACTTCTGCGGCGATGGTGAGCGCATCGAGCTGACTCACCGCGCGACCGACCGTAAGATTTTTGCCCAAGGAGCCGTGCGCGCCGCGCAATGGGCAGTGGGCAAAGCACCGGGCGTCTATAATATGGAAGACGTCCTCGGGCTAGCCGATTAAATCAAGATGATCGCACGACTCAAAGGCACCGTTCTCGAATCCACCCCACTTTTGGTAGTCTTGGAAGCGGGTGGCGTGGGCTACGACGTCCACATCCCTGTGACCACTGCAGAAAAAGTGCCTGCCATCGGAGGCGAGTGCAGCCTGTTCATCCACAGCGTGTATCGCGAAGATAGTGCGACCCTCTATGGATTTGCGAGCCGTGATGATCGCGACTTTTTCCGCTTACTGGTGGAGAAGGTCTCAGGTATCGGCCCCAAAATCGGGATTAGCATCCTGAGCCGTATGTCGACGGATCTACTCCGCAGCGCGATCGCCAGCTCGGATGTCGCCCTACTTTCGAAGTGCCCCGGTATTGGCAAGAAAACGGCCGAGCGCTTAGTCATTGAATTGAAAGATAAAGTCGGCCTTGCCGCCACGGGCAGCACGTCCAGTGCGGGACTAGCCACACCCTCGAGTGAGCCAAGCACCTTCCAAGACGCCGTCGCTAGCTTGATGACACTCGGCTACAAACCAGCCGATGCCGACAAGCTCGTGCGCAAAGCACTTTCCAAGCTCGATACGAACGCCACGGTGGAAGCCTTGCTCCGCGAAGCGCTGTCGTAAGCTGGAGTTTTGTAGTACGTTGGCGATAGCCAATGTCAGCGCATCGCAAGAGCGATAACACTGGCCTCTCACCAGCGTCTCACGCTAGAAATTTAAACCAAAGCCATTTTCATCTGCTCAGCGGGTTGTGTGACTAAGAGCGAATCAACTTCATAGTTTGTAAACAGTATCTCATTAACACTGCGCGCTTTTGAATTCAGGTTTATCTCACGACGTGCGCTTACGGGGATCGCGTTGTATCCCTGAAATAGCTCCCTGGTAAATGGAGTATCACTATTCGAAACAGCCCAACGAATACCTCGGTGATCCAGTTCCCGACAAAGCGCAGCTAAACGTAAATGCTCCGCTTCCTTAAACTGATCAGCTGTGTAACGATTGAAATCAGAATAACCGCCAAGCTTGTAATAAGGCGGATCGAAATACACAAAGTCATGTTCAGTTGCTGTCGCTAAGCAAAATTCAAAATCACCGTTGAAAATATCTACCTGAGAAAGCAACTCCCCCACGCGTTCCAAGTTCCCGGGGTCATAGTAACGACGATCATACGCTCCATAAGGCACATTAAAATAACCCTTTTGATTCACTCTAAAAAGCCCTCGAAAACAGGTTTTGTTCAGATAGATAAATGCAGCAGCGCGTTGAAAATATGTGTCGTAATCCGAAGGATGATTTTTCCTTAACTCAAGGAAGAACTCCTTTTCGTTTGGCATTTCATCCAGTAGATCTGCTACCATCTTCCAGTCATCACGAACAGCCCGATAGGTATCGACAAGCCAACTGTTGACATCTGAGATCACAGCACGCTTCCATTCGGTTGCCATAAATACACTGCCTCCGCCAACAAACGGCTCATAAAAACAATCGAATTCAGCAGGAAAACAAGCTAGCAGTTGATTTGCTATACTCTGCTTTCCTCCCGCCCATTTTATAAACGGACCGATGTTGTTCTTAAACCTGACCATTAATTGAGTAAATCATGAAAATCATAGAGCATCAAGAAAACTATGCACGTACGTGCACTTTATTTTAATAACTCGCCGATACGCAGCTTCAGTAAATCAAATATGGAACGACTCAAAACATTCTCTAAACTCTCATGGGAGCACGAATTCTGGAGCTTATTACGCTATTATCGCTCGCTCCGAATTCGCGGCAAAAATCGCCAGATCTGGCTAGCGGAACTTAAGAACAATTCAAGCCTACCAGATCAGCCCAGTCAGTTTCCGATCAAGCCCGCTATGATCACACTATTGGAAGAATATATCACAGAATCTACAGCTTTATTGGACTTAGCTTTAACGCGCTTGCGAAGCGAAAAGGAGGCGCTGGGCTTCTGCAAAAAGAAGAAATTCAGAGTGGGATCCACCAAAACGAGTAATCAATCTCATCACCAATCCTCAAAGGCTTTGATCGCAACCGTCTCAGGGATTGCCAAGCAAGTATGCCAAAAGGCCAAAGTTGAAGTTGAACTCGATCCACAGCGTCGCGCTGTTTGGAATCTCAAAAATGGCCTGCATGTCAGCGCTAGAAACCTCGACGGAGCCATCCCCTCTTTACAAAGCCCCAAAGCAATTTGGGAAATTAAAGAATACTGGGGGAAAACCAAAGGAGGCAGTAAAATGAGCGACGCTGTCTACGAATGCCATTTAGTGGGTCTGGAACTCCGCCTCTTTGAGGCGAAGAGCAATCTCCACATTGAGCACATCGTCTTTGTTGACGGTAAAGAACAGTGGGATTGCAGAAAGTCCGACCTGCTACGCTTCATTGATCTTTACCAACAGGGCTTAGTTGACCATCTGATCATTGGCAAAGAAGTTGAAGATGAGTGGCCTCAGCTATGCGAGAAAATCGCCAAGACCGCTAAGACCGCTTCAGGCTTATAATCCCGTAGCACGTTGGCGATAGCCGATGTCAGCGACCTAGCAAGCACGGCAACACTGACTCTCCTCAGCGTTCTACCGGAATATGCCTAATAAACAAAACTGGCCGACGAAGCGTCGCCGAAGTTCGGCTTATGCAGCGGACTGACCTTCTTTGTCACGGTGTCCAAGAGCATGAGTCGCGTGCTGCCGCCGTTGCGCTGAGTGAAGACGAGGTGACGCCCATCACGGAGCCATGTGGGCTCGAGCGAGGAGGCACCTCCTGTCAGAATCTTGCTGCTGCGAGTCTTAGCATCGTAGAGAGTGATTTGAAAGCCGCCACTGACTGCGGCCGTAAATGCGATCAGACTCTCATCGACCGGATTCCACACTGGCTCGGAGCAATAGCTGCTAATATTCGTCGGGATACGACGAGCGGGGCCACCCGTGCTAGAGATTTCGTAGAGCTGTGGTTTGCCCGGAGCGTCCGAAGTGTAGACGAGGCGTCGACCATCGGGCGACCAGCTCGGACTGGCTTCGAGGCTCTTATTCGTGGTCAGGCGGCGAGCGTTCTTACCGCGGCGATCGGCGACGTAGATCTCGGAGTTGCCCGTGCCGGAAAGTGACATCGCGATCTGGCGCCCATCGGGACTAAAGGCACCGCCGCTATTTAAGCCCTTAAATGTGGCGATCGCCGTCTTACGACCTGTCTTCGCGTCGATCATGTAAATATCGGGAAAGCCACTCTTGAAGTAGGTCGTATAGAGTATGCTGCGCCCGTCAGGCGACCACTTCGGCCCTGTGAGCAAGGAGCGGTCGGCGGTTAACGGCTTGACCCGGGTGAAGAGTAGATCGCTGGTGTAAAGCTCTGAAATACCACGCTGTTTACCAATAAAAGCGAGACGCCCCGCGAAAAAGCCTTTGCTCTGCAAGGTCGCTTCGACCACGAGATCGCAGCCGCGAAGCACTGCGTTTTGCAAATCGCTGCCTGGGACGGTGCGGCGCAATTGCTCGGTGTAGGGCTGACCAGAGCCGAGCGTGACTAAGACCGACGATCCGCTAGCTGGCTCGATCTTGACCGAAAAGACGGCGTCTGCCGGTGTGGTCACAATGAAACCACCATGCAGAGCGAAGGCACGGCGCGCCAGGCTGCTCACAGTGGGATCACTGCTATCGACCGCGATGGCCATTCGACCTTCGCCGTCGCGAATCAAACCCTCAAGCTCGATGGTTTGAGAAAAGGTGGTCTGCGGCGTCAGTGAAAACGAGCAGATCGAGAGTAAAAGGAGGACAGTTAAGCGCATATTTATGAAATAGTCGGAAACGACCGCAAATCGCAAATTAAAATCTACAGTGTGAATAGATTTCTACAATCGACGGAAATCATACGTTTCGAGTTGAACTGCGGCCCTAGAGTTCCACTTTGCTATAAAATAACCATGGCAGATACAGAAAACATCCAAGCAGCGCTCAAAAGCGTCAAATTCCCAGGCTTCAGCCGCGATATCGTATCGTTCGGCCTCGTTCGTGAGATCGAGCAAGACGACGGCAAAGTTCAAATCGGGATCGAGATCACCACGGGCGACTCCGACGTCCCCGAAAGGATCGCCGCCGACATCAAGCAGGCAGTCGGCGCGCTCGATGGAGTCGAGGAGGTCAAAGTGCGGATGGAGATCACCCAGCCCAAGCAGCAACCCTCTCCTGCAGGCGGCGCAGCCAGCCAGCCCAGCACCAGCCAAGCCATGCAGAAGGTGAAATACGCCATCGCCGTGGCCAGTGGTAAGGGGGGCGTCGGTAAATCGACCGTCACGGTCAACCTCGCCTGCGCACTGCATCGACTATTGGAAGACGAAGGCAAGGCCGGCGTCGGCATTATGGACTGCGATATTTACGGCCCCTCGGTGCCGCTCATGCTCGGCGCGGCCGGTCGCCCAGAAATTGAGAACGATATGATCGTGCCGATCGAGAATTTTGGCGTGCGCACCATGTCGATGGGCTTTTTAGTCGATGACGACACTCCAGTCGTCTGGCGCGGCCCGATGATCATGAAAACGATTCAGCAATTTGCCCAACAGGTCAACTGGGGCGAGCTGGAGATATTGGTGGTTGATTTGCCGCCCGGCACGGGCGATGCGCAACTCTCACTCGTACAGACAATTCCGCTCGAAGGCGCGGTCATTGTCACCACGCCCCAACCTGCCGCTGCCAATGTGGCTCGTCGCGGCGCACGCATGTTTGAAAAGGTCAACGTGCCCCTACTCGGCGTGGTCGAAAATATGAGCTACCTCGAAGCGGCGGACGGTACACGCCAGACCCTCTTCGGTGAAGGGGGCGGCAGCGAAACCGCACAAAGTCTCGAAACAGAACTCCTCGGGCAAATCCTGCTCGACCCTAATATTCGAATCGGTTGCGACAAAGGCATTCCCATCGTAGTCAGCGATCCCGATTCGAAGGCCGCGCAGGAATTTATGAAGATCGCGCGACAAATACTGAACAGTCTTGTTAAAAAATAGCCCGAATTTACTTTTGAGCTAGCCAGCATTCCTCATCTAGGTAGTTTGCCATTTTTATGTTTCGTAATATGTTACACTTCGTATGAGCGAGAAAAAAAAGCCCATGTCTACAATTACTTCCGATACCGTTTCTAATCATGGTTTTGCGCAACGCTCGACCTTGTATCAGGAGTTCCTCGCGGAGCGCGAAGAAATATTGCGGCACAAATGGATCGAATCCGAGAAGCAAGGCAAAGACATCGGTTTCGAACGCGCCCTCCTAGACTGGATTCGTAAGCACCGCGAAAGCTGGCGCGGCACACGAAATACAAAGCTCGGAAAGTAAGCTTTTTCAGCCCTTTCAGTTTTTCAGTCTTTTCAGCTTTCCCTCTAAAGTTCGGTGTATTTTACGCTGCGCCCTTTGGCCTTTTCGACCGGATATTTTTCAGCGTTTCTCTCCATCTTTGCTTCGATAATCGCAGCGATATCGATCCCCGTGACATTGGCAAACTCGATCGCAAAGATAAAGACGTCGGCCAACTCCTCTTCCACTTTCGCGCGTAGCTTATCCGCATCCATATCACTAAGCGAAGCCTCCGGACTCTGCCAGAGGAAGTGCTCCATTAACTCCGCCGCCTCCGCAGCGATCGCCATCGAAAGGTTTTTTGGGGCATGAAACTGCTCCCAATCACGTTCTTTCGCGAAGGCAAACACGCGGTCTTTAATTTCCTGAAGTTGAGTGTCGGCGTCGTTCATCGGGGAATTGTTAGAGAGTTTCCCTCAAAGAACAAGTTCACAGATAACTTAACTGAATCCCTGATTACAATTATTTCAACGGAGTAGAAAGAGGCCATGCCGCGCTACCTCTTCTCAATAGTATTCATAGCCCGCACATTTACTTACACTCTGGATCCCTGCCCTGCGGCTCACAGGTGCTCTCGGCGCAGATTGAACGAACAACAGTCGTAGGTTCGTGGAGGACGTCGCTAGCGCGACATCGCTATCGTCTTTGTAGCGACGCGCTACCAATAGCGTTCCTTGCTGGTTAATACGGAGATCAGCCAAGAAAATTGAACCTCTCACCCGTATAAGCTCAAAATGAAAAAGGCCTGCTGATCAATCAGCAGGCCTTTACCCCATATTTCCCTAACTAAACAAAATTTGTATCAATACTGATCCCTGAAGCCTCAACTAGCGGCGACGACGAACCATGACAGACGCGAGCGCCAAGCAACCAGCGAGAAGTGCGTAGGAGGATGACTCCGGAACCGCCGAAATTTGAAAATTATCGATCGCAAAAACGTTGTTAAAGGTACCTACTGAAAATGCGAGATCTCCTGAGATATAAGTAAAATCGAAAGAAACAGCAGTAGGTCCAGCAATAGTATCGCCGTCTAAAAGTATATTCTCCTGAAAGTATGAGACTGTAGCATCGCCAATAGCTGTGTATGGATTAATGGAATTCCATGTATTTTGAGTACCATCTACCTGAACGTAATTACTACCACCAGCGTCTGTGTCATTTAAAGCAGCAAACCAGTAGCGTCCGGCATTATTCCCCCCTAGATCTCCAATGACATCAAATGAAACCGTGTATGTATCTCCATTCGTAAACGCACTACCATCATAAACCACGCTGGCAGCTCGTGCATTAGTTCCTCGCTCATCCTGAGCGCGTGCCATGCCAATTGAGGAAATTGAGTTACCATTACTACCGCCTAAGCCATCACCCTCAGCGGCATTATTAATCCCCATGTTACCGTTGTTATAAATCCATGTTCCAAAATTGCTACCATAGGCGTAGCCAGCACCCCCGGTACCGAACGAAGCTTCTGCCCCGGAATTTGAGACTGTTGTGGGGCTTGAAAAAGTTTCAGAAATAATCTGTGCACTCGCTGCTGAGCCTAGGAATGAAAGGCCCGCGATTGCGACGCTGAGCTTTGTTTTGGTAGTCATTGTTATCATATAATTGAGGGGATTGGTAGTAAGACGCTACAGTTATAGTAGAGTTCGAACACATAAATGACACAGTTTTCATTATCGTGTCAACCTGATTTTCTGTTATAATGCAAATATTCTCGAAAACAGACTAAAATGGCAGCCAAGGGAGCTCGATTCAGCAGAAGATCCTAGCCTCCGTATTGAGCTTGAAGGATCCATCGAACCAATGCCTTAAGTGGCTATATCGTTAGTTATAAGTAGCTCTGAGGCCAGTAGAGGCCAAGTAGACAAGACCTAGCTGCGCGAAACCTCCCACCCCCAACAAGGCCTCCGCTCCCAGTACTCCCACCCTATTCCAAGGCTGAGCTTCCAAATGCGTCAAATTGAACATTTATTAGTAGAAAACTAAATAATCCAGCCAACAGGCCAGTTCCTGTGACAAATTCAAGTTATTTTGAGAGCACTGCCTTGACAAAACAAAGTGGCAATTCGAATATATTTTAGTATATTCCTTTAATTTTAAGTCAAAATAGAATTCGAATGCCCCCTATGTATACTTTCCGCGCCCTATCTGCCCGCTTCCTTCAGATCATTACCCGATGGAGCCCCCTACTTCTGGCAGTCGCTCCCACACTGAATGCGTCACTCGTACAAGACTTGAGCGCATTGAACGCGGGCACGATTACTACGGATGCCTCAGGCAACGTGACTGCTTGGGCCGACACTTCAGGCAAGGGTAACAATGCGTCCCCTAAATTCGGCTCCGTCACGTATCCCGCGAGTAATCAATTCGCTTCAGGCGAAAGCGGCCTAGATTTGGGCGCGACGCGCAACAGTCTGCAGTTACTAGATGCGGCAAAGACGGACGCCTTATTCGATTTCACTGGTGCCGCCTCAGGCAACTCAGGTTTTGCCATCGTCGTCTCGGTGAGGGTGGATGCATTGAACACTGACTGGAGTGATGTGATCGGCATTACCAGCTCGAACACTGCGGGTGGCTTTGGCCTACGCTATTCGCTCGGAGGGCGTATACAGTCCTACATGGGGGGCAATACTTACCAACGAGACTCGGGCGATGTCAGAGTCGCAGCAGGCGACTCGATCGTCTTTGCAATCAACTACAACGCTAGCACAGGTGAGTATCAATTATGGGATTCGCTCAACAACACAATAGTCAGCTGGACGGTACCCGCAGGCGACTTTAGCACAGGCGCAGACGGCACACTCAGGCTAGGTGAATTTTCTTATGGTACACGCTACATCATCGGCTCGGTCGGCGAGGTAAAGATATATGATCACGCACTCTCCGCGTCAGAGTTTACCAACGCAATCGTTGATACGACGCTGGCGTGGGCCACACCTGCCAGTCCAACGCCCTTCCAACATCTTGACGCCACGATCTCATCAAGCGTCATCGGTAGCGACCCTGTGACCCAATGGACGGATCAATCACCCAGTGGCAATAATGCGACGCCTGCGCTAGGCTCTGTCGTCTTTCCCAGTAACGAGCCCTTCACCACGGATCGTCTAGGTGTCAACTTCGGCTCCGGCAGAAATACACTCGAACTATTGAATACCTCCGAAGTGGCACAGTTTCTTGATTTTGAAGGTATCGCTTCAGGAAACACAGGCTTTAGCCTTTTGCTCTCTCTTCGAATTGATGAGCTACGATCTAATGATTGGAATGATCTCATTGGCACGACGTCAGTCGGCACAGCTAATGGGTTTGGTTTGCGCTACAATCAAAATGGCCTCCTTCAAGTCTACTTGGGAGGCAGACCCGTCTTACGCAATGGAGCTGCCGACCTTAGAGTATCAACGGGTTTATCAATCGTGTTCGCTCTCAACTACGATGCCAACACAGGCGAAGTCACCTTCTGGGATTCGCTCAACGACAATGACAAAACTTGGAATGTGCCATCCGCCAACTTTGCCAATGCGCCACTTTTACTCGGCGGTACAGATGTGAACTTTAGATACATCTCAGGATCGGTTGGTGAAGTGAAAATTTTCGACCAAAAACTAAGCACTGAAGACTTTGGAGTCGCGCGCGATAGTATGACACTGAAGTGGATCGGGATCCCGCCAGAATTCCCAGAGATGCCAGTCAAGCCTGTCTGGACGATTGACCAGCTCTTAAACTGGAACCCACAAAGCGACGCGGACGCGCCCTTCAATGTCGGCACCGTTGCCCTGCAAGATCGCATCGATGTGCCCGCCGCGCTACAGGCCAATGCCAACGCAAAGTCTGGCCAAGGCGGCGTTCAAGCGCTCGACTTTTATTCAGGTAGCTTGCCTCAGGGAGGTGCGGGCGGCCAAAACGTCTACACCTTCTCCTACTGGCAATACCTCGAAGAATCCGTCTATTGGGGCGGCATCGGCGCGATCAACTTCGTCCCGCCAACCGGTGAGATGATCGATAACGCGCACCGAAATGGCGTCCCTATACTCGGCACGATCTTCTTCCCGCCGCTTGTTTTCGGCGGTAACTACGGATGGGTGCAGACTTTCCTCCAAAAAGACGGCGAGACCTACCCTGCCGCTGATAAACTCATCGAAACTGCAGAATACTACGGCTTCGATGGCTGGTTTATAAATCAAGAAACCGAGGGCGGCACACCAGCCGACGCCGCCGCGATGCGCGACCTGATCCGCTATGTCCGGGCTAATAGCGACATCACGATTCATTGGTATGACTCGATGCGTGAAGACGGCGTGATCAACTGGCAAGACTACCTCAGCCCGAACAACGATTGGTATTTGCGCCACAACTACAGCACAGGCACGCAAGTCGCGAGTGGTGAGCTAATTGCCAATGCCATGTTTACTGACTTCATCGACTTCTTCAATCCGAGCGACCCGACTTTCCTGACTGATCTAACCAGTTCAAATGCATTAAGCTTAGGCCTCGATCCTTATGATATTTTTACCGGTCAAGAAGCACAGGCCAACAACTTTAAGACCTCCACCTCCCCTCGTCTGCGCATGAGCAACGTCTTTCCCGACGGCCAGAATCATATCACCTCTCTGGGCTTCTATAGGACGGAATCGCACGCCAGAGGAATCGCCGATCAAGACCTTTTCTGGACAGGCGCGAGCGCTGATCCGCGCGATACTTCGGCGACCGTGCAAACAGGTAACTGGAAAGGCGTCGCCCACAATATCCCGGCGCGCTCGGTGATTAACTCACTCCCCTTCGCGACTGACTTTAACCTCGGTAAGGGCGACAAGTATTACATGGAGGGTGCCGTCGTGCGCAACAGCGCATGGTATAACCGCGCCCTACAGGCGATCCTCCCGACATGGCGCTGGATCATCGACAGCGCGGGCACGGAATTGACGCCGGAGCTTTACACCGCTGACAGCTATCAGGGTGGCAGTTGCCTGCGCGTCTCCGGCACGCTCGATGCCGCCAACACGATGCGCCTCTACTTGACTGACTTACCGATCACTGCCGACACACGATTAAAAATCGTCTACAAGCGCGACGGTCTATCGAATGTCGAATCGTTCATGCAGGTCGGGGTCTCTTTGGCCAGCAGCCCCACTACCAACACATTCTATGATGTCGGTCAGTGTGTGATCGATGGCTGGAATGAAAGCATCATCGACCTAAGCGCACATACGGGATCCACCCTGCAGACAATTTCTCTAAAATTCGACGCCCCCTCGACAGTCGCCTCCTACGAGATACGAATCGGTCAAATCGTAGTTTACAACGCATCCGATTCCGCGCCAGAGAAAGCCACCAATGTTCAGGAACTGAATGTGGTGAATTGGGCTGGGGCGGCGACTGGTCGGATCAAGTGGGATCATGCGCTCGGCGAACGCTATGCCTATGATGTCTACATTCGTCTGACCGATGGCTCCCTCGTCTTCGTCGGCAGCACGCCGAGCAACCACTACTATTTTAATAACATCGCGCTCCCCGGCGAATACGACGGCGTGGTCGTGCAGACCGTGGGCTTGGACATGAGCAAATCCTTCTTCTCTGACGAGTCCTATCCGGTCATGCAAATCGCACCGACTACCGGAAGTAATATCCGACTCACTTGGAACACACTGTCCGGAGCGAAGCTTGAATCCAAAGCCAATCTTATATTGCCGCCGGACTGGCAGGAAGTGACAGGCGCGACGATTGAAAACATTGATGGCACCAGCGCGGTCGATCTTCCAATTGAACCTGACAGCTCACGCTTCTTCAGGCTAACTTGGTAATACCTCTTCTAATAAGTTTTTACCTGAAAGACACCATCCTCATCGGGCAACTGTGCTTCGCTCTTCGAGCGATGCAGGTCACGGAGTGGATCACCACTCCTCTTTAAGCATATCTTTAGATATTCAAATTTACGTAATTACTTTAATACGTAAAACTCCTCTCCAGCGAAGCACATCTTTATACCTTCAATTTCACGTCATGAATGCTTTACTTAAAACTCCTCCCCAGCGAAGGGGAGGTGGATCGGTCCGCCGAGGCGGAGGGGTTATTTTACCGATCCTCAGCCACTGCTTGATGCCTTTAATTGAAGCCGACCCAGAAAGAACCCCGTCTCAGCAGACCGAGCCACCCCTCCTTAAAAAGCATATCCTTATACACACTTTTGTCTCGTTTAATTTACGTAAGTAAAATTGATTTAAGGTATATTTAGCACTCCTCCTTTTCAAGGAGGAGTGGTCGGCTTGCCCGACCGAGGTGGTTATCGGCGACATTTTAGTCAAGATGACAAAAAAACTGCCGATGCTCGGCAAAGAACCCTTGCGTCTCGCTTCGCAGTGAAGGAGCCATTCACCGCTAACTTCACTCCTCTTCGACTTATGTATAAGGATATGCTTAAAAAGGAGGGGAGTTTTAAGCGACTCAACTTACCAAGAGAAGCTAAAGTCACTTAGCTCGGAGTAGCTATTATTAATCCTGAGTTTGGTAATCAGGATCTAGCCATGTCGGATCAATAGGAAAAGCAAGCATCTCCACGTGTCCATCGAGAAAAGCAACCGGAACCGCGCCATCATGACAAAAGTAGAAGCCCTGGCGAGGACTCTCAGGAACGGGAAGCTGTGCGGGATTACTTGCCTGCTCGACTTTCAAATTCCCATTGCCGCTTGCTGCGTAAATCACTTGGTTTGGCTTTTGAAAATTAAGCAATCGCCTCTCATCTTTATCCGGCTTTTCCCCTCCAGAGGGAGCCTGAGGGTAGTCAGCAAAGAGACCATTGAAGCCCAGCCAGTTCCACCCATCTCTCAATATTCCTTCGGGCATTCGTGGGTCACGAATTGAGAAATAAGTTCGCTGCAACTCCGCCCATGTCGGAAATCCATCCATGGTGCGAGACTTCAGATAGGGAAAGAGAGCACCCGCGGCACCCATGCCGTTTGTCGTCGTGTCGTTGCCTAGACCCGGAACCTTACCTTGGTGCTCGTTTGCATAAAGGAGCGCAGCCGCCCCGACTTGACGTAAATTACTCACCGCCTCTGTAGTTTGCGCCTTTAGCCGAACTTTGCTGACGGTAGGAATGAGAATTGCAGCTAGAATCGCAATCACCGCGATGACAGTTAAAAGCTCAATTAGAGTGAATGCTCGTGTATTTATTTTCATAGGGTAAGGGGGAATAAGTAAACCAGGAATGACCTAATTATATACTATTTGTTTTGTAAATTGTCAAGCTAGTCCTCAGCATCGATCATGCTTTAAGAAAAATTACGTCAGAGCAGACTGTCAATAGAGACTTATCGGAGCTCAGTTTCGATTCTTACAATTATTCCCTCTCGAAACCTATCCGATCAGGGCATTCCAAACCTGACTGGCCAGAATTGTAGCCTTTTTGCCACAGCCATCCCATAGCTGAATTTGAAGAGAGGCAAGCTGAGTGTGATTTACCTAAGGGTTTGTTTGAATGAATTCGGTGTCATTTCATCATAAGTTCGCTGAACAATAACTCTTTTTTGATTTCCGAATTACCCGAAAGAGAAATAATTTCAAGGCTCAGGCTTTTATTCGCCCAATCGATATTGATGGCGCCAAAATTATTCTGGGCATAGACCTCTCCAATGCGCAGGTTATTGACTGTCTTTGACCAAGAGGGTGAGCTATTAGTGAGCCCACTAGAGGTGAGATCGTAGAGAGGGTAGGCCCCGCTCTTCTCGACGGATAGCTCAGAGAAGTGCACGTCTCCACTGATACAGACGACACCATTTGCCTTGGTCTTGCTGATTAACTCAATCAAACGCTTACGTTCATGTGGGAAATTCCCCCAGCACTCCATACCTTTTTCATGAGAAACGACTTGGATACTTGAGGCAATAATTCTGATCTCCGCTGGGGATTGAAGTTGCTGTTCAAGCCATGCCCACTGCTCTGCACCTAATAATGTAGTGCTTGTATCTGTATGAGGTAAATACCATCCGACTACATTTTGCGCCTTTTTTTCCTCTTTTGAACGCTTGTCTTTCACCATCTTCGACGATCTAAAATAGCGTGTATCGAGCAGGATAACTTGCACCCGTTGGCCTACTTCCCCGAAGGTTTTAGCTCCATATATCCCAGCTCTCGTTCTGCGGGGTGAGTCTTTTGGGACATTAAAAAAGTCTAGGAATTCTTTAGCAGACTCATCCCGCATTGGGTAGTTTGAACCGCCATCATTTTGACCATAATCATGATCATCCCATGTCGATAAAACAGGGCAGTTCTTCAATAAACGTTGATAGCCAGGTTTTGCACCTAAAGTCTCATACTTCTCCTTCATCACTGCCATATCCTGGGTATCGCCATAGATATTATCTCCTATAAAAAGGAAGAGGTCAGGCTTTTCTGCAACGATAGTATCCCAGATTGGCTGTGGCTTATTCTGAGAAGCACAGGAGCCAAAAGTGATCTTCCGCAGGACTATAGCGGATGGAGTTTCTTCCGCGACACCTGTGAGAGAGATGCCTGCGAATGATGTGATTTGACTAGGTGCTTTTCGACTGAGAAAGGCTGTAGCCCTTTCAATTTTATTTTCTTTTTTGAGTCCTTCACTGTTGGAATGAATCGGTGGATCGAATGTATCAGCGACGTTTTCGGATACGGGAAGTAGGCATGTCAAAGCGATAAAGCTAAAGAGGGGGATACTTGCTTTTTTCATACTATTTCTTCGAATATTAAGGGTCAGATGCGGCGTTAGTCGTTTTGTAGTTCAGCTTGTTGAGCTAGTTGTTCTCTGATGTATTGTGGCTTATTTGTAGTAATCGAAAGAACGCCCATATCCGTAAATCTTCTTGCTGTAGATGAGTCATCTATAGTCCAGACATGATATTCAAACCCTGCTTTTCTGATTGTCGAAATATACTTCTCGTCGAGCATCTCATGTGCCTTTGTGCTGATTCCGTCTGCATTGATGCGTCTCAATGTCGAGAGCGCTGCCTCGGTTGTAGGTTCGACACTACCATTCTCGGATTTTTTGATCCCGGAGAGCCACATAGTTTTTACTTGCGGGTGCTTGGATTCAATATCGGCTATTACCTGTGCATTAAACGTGATAATAACTACCTGCTTGTTCTTTAAATCAGATTGCCTCAATTCATCAAATAGCTTCGGTATAATTTCCGGACCGCATTTTATTTCAATGTAAATCATTTTACCATCAGGAATAGTAGCAAACACTTGTGAAGCGGTAGGGATTCTCGTTCCTGACCACTTATCTCCTCGCCAAGACCCAACGTCCAATTGGAGTAACTCCTTCAGTGTTGATTTTTTGATGGTAAGGCTACTTTTTGCGACTCGCTTGGTATCTCGGTCATGGACACATACGACTTCACCGTCAGCAGTTAGGTGGAAATCACCTTCGATTGCATCAGCACCCTGACCCCATGCTAATTCAAATGCTGGTATCGTATTTTCTGGTGCCAAATCTGACGCGCCTCGGTGGGCAACTATGATCGGATTAGCAGATGCTTCGATCAGCGAAGTTATTATTAATAGAGGATATATGTATGATTTATGTTTCATTAAGGTCGTCGCAGTGCGTCGGGTTAATAATATTTGTCCGTAGTTCATCTTCTGATGCTTACCTTATTCGGTTGGCTACCATTTCGTTAGCATGGCTGTGAATTTTGGTTTCACATCAATTTATCGGAGCTGATGGCTGAATCCCGTAGCGGACGCGAAAAAACTCCTTTTCGGTGATTCTTGGCTCCGTGTGAGACAGGTAGAGTATTGGGGGATTGGTAGCATCGTTCGCCGCGGTCACACGAAAATTTCTATCATCATTACCCTGTGTCGGCTGATCTCTCGGCTCTATCGCGGGGTTGAGGCGTAAAAAGAGATACTGGCCGCCGGCATACGTGGGCTGATTCTCATAAAAGTTACGCAGGTAGGCGGATAGGCCGCCCGCTAAGCTCGACTCGACCCAGCTAAATTCTGGCAAGGCCGGCGTGTTATGATCCATGAAGCGATCCTGTAGCTTGGTGCCGTTCTGGGGAAGGCTCGCATGATAATCGAGGATCGGAGTAGTATTCCCTTTGATACCAATCGCCCAGAGATCGACATCGCATTTAGCGAATTGACGACTGCCATAGATCGCGAGTTGAGCCATACTCAGACGAGTATTGACCGGAAGCACAGGCAACTCGAACACGAGCACCGCGTCGCGCCCGTCGTTACGGCCCGTTTCGACCTTGGAGCCCATGCGTAAAACCGAATCGGAAACCTGAAGAATATCCGTCGTATCAGTCAGTGGGTTGTATCGGATCGTATAATCAGCGGTATCCCCCGTCACAGCAATATCCCAGGACGTAGGGACATCACCTACGAGATCGATCGTAGTCGCCTCCCCTCCACCTTCAAACTCCGCCGTAATCGTCCAACTCTCTAAATCGGTGGATTTTTCAACGACGAATGGGTAACGGTCACCCGCAAGAAATTCGACTTCAAAAGGCAACCGATACGTCTTAGGCGCAAGCACTCGAATCATTCCCACATCGCTGAGCTGTGCACCCAAGCGACGCTCTAAATCTGCGAGTATTGTCGCTTCACTTGGCTCACTGATCAGGTTGGTATTTTCATACTTTTCATCGTCAGTAGCACTGGCGTCCACATGAAATAATTCATCCCATCCAGAATTCTCTGCATAGCGGATCAGCTTGTATCCATCTTCAGTGCGAATGCCGACCATATCTGCCGGATCCACCTCAGCAAACTCAGGATCCTCCGTGTAACTGAAAACAAATGCATCACGCCAATCTGGGGGAGTTGTCCCCTCGAGAAGCGGCTTGAGGCTGTGGCCTTGCATGTGATCGGGGATGGCCTGCCCAGCGATATCGAGAATCGTAGGTGCCAGGTCTAGGTTCAAGCCGATCTTAGTCGTCGGTGTGAGCCCGGCCCCACTGGGCTGGATGTCTGGATAGCGAATCATGAACGGCACACGTAGGCTTTCTTCGTAACCTGCACGCTTGTCACCCAACCCATGTTCACCGCGAAAGTAGCCGTTATCGCTAATGTAAATAACAACAGTGTTATTCGTCAAAGTAAGTGCGTCCAACTTATCTAAAATGCGCCCCACCTGTGCATCGATGGCCGCGATCATTTGCATGTAGGCTCTGGTGTTATTGCCATCGCCAGACACAGAGGCGTCTGGCTTCCATACGGGTGCGGCACCATTTTGACTCAACAGGCTTGGTACGGGAATGTTAGAGTCGTCCGAAAAGAGTGCGCTAAAATTTAATGCGGGAGTCGGCGAGCTTGGCGCGTTACTCAGGTTTCCTTCGAAACGCTTATCGTGGGGCGTCTTGAAACCAATAAAAGCGACAAAGCGTTCATCGGCGGCATATTTACTATCAATAAAATCCAGCAGGTAATCCGTCGAGATCTTATCGACCCACTGGTCGTAGTCGTCACCTCCTGGATCGCGGGCCCCGGCCGTTTGCACGAGCTGCTTGTTTTCGTCGTAAAACTTAGCGCCAAAATAGGACCCTCGTCCGTAGAAGGTGCGAATATGGTCAAACCCTGGGCGCTCAACCTGCGTGCCCATGTGCCACTTGCCAAAATAGCCGGTCGACCATCCCGAATCCCGTAAAATCGTCGCATACGTTACGCTGTCCACTGGAAACTCGTCGTCGTTCGCGGTGATGCCGTGAACGAATGGTTGGACTCCAGTAAGCATCGTCGCACGCGACGGAGAGCAGAGCGAATAGACTACAAACCCGTTGTCGAAATAGAGACCATCGGACGCCAACGAATCCATATTCGGGGTATGTGGATCAGTGGTGGTGGGATCACCGTCATCAACCAAATAAGGATAGCGAGCGACACGGCCAAAATCAGACAGAATCCGCGACTGCATGTAGCTGGTTGCATCCCAGCGATGGTCATCGGGGACGATGATTATGAAGTTCGGGTTAGCGGTGACATTCACTTTCGGTTGCGCGTAGCTGACCGTCAGACCGAGGCTGAGTAGCGCCAAAAAAGCGAAAGGGAAGGGAAACTTAGTTAGCATCGGTAGGTAGGGGTAAAATGAAGGGAAGGGTTATAGGCGGTAAATTAAGCCTTCAAAGAGACCTCTCGAATCTCTGCCCGCGTGACATTGCGAGGTGTTTCGAAACCGACTCGCCCTCCAAGCAGTGGCTTTTTGTCTTTATAGTTGATGACGAGTTTACCATCTAAATAAACTCGGGTCGTATTTTTCTCTTTTTCGACAGCAAGTCGCTGCCAATCCTTTATATTCGAAGGAGCACCCTCCGCCGTGGCCAGCTTCTCGACCTTCCATTCCCCCGATCGCTTCCAAAGCATCAATTTACCCTCACGCGTCAGGCCTACCATGTAGTAGCGATCCATCGACTGGTAGTTGAAGATCAATTTCAGCGTCTCATCTGACTTCGAACCAGGGCGATCGGTTCGAATTTCGGCAGCAAACTCGAACACGTCGGACTGCGCGTGTGACGAAAGTATGGTCAGTGGCCCATTCACACGCACCGTATCGCCCGACACTGCCGGTGCCTTTCCGATATGGATCCACGACAGCCCACTGAAAGCGACTGGCAACAACGCTCGGTATTGAAAATCAGCGGCCCACCCGTCACGCACTTGAACCCGCATACGTGGTGTGATTGGCAAACGATAGACATAGTCCTTGGCCGAAACTGGCTCCGCACCGAAGCGACTCTTTCCGCGTGGATCGGTAAACGTTTCCGTAATGCACGGATGCCCTAGCACCCAGAAAGTATAGTCCTTACCGCGCATCGCGCTCTCGTCTGTGTAGGAGGTCTCGGTCAACGCTTTCGCCACCCGCAGAGCTTTGCGCGGATCTGCTGAAGCGGAGCGGTAGACATCATACGTCGCGCCCTCACCGGCAGATTGCCATTGTAACAGGACGCTTTCGGCGCTCACTAATGCAGAGGCACTCAGCTGCGGAAACTCATCCAGCTCCCAATGATCCAGCGTGCAGAGCTTCATCTGACTGACAATGGCTTCATTCCGCAGATCAAACGCGAGGTTGTTTAAATCAACCTCACCCTTCGGATCACGTAGGTAAAGCTGATCAGCAGTCGCATGCGTATAGATATATTTATACTGTGAATTCGCTCCCATCCGAATCGGATTATATTTACCGGGCCACAGCACACTGCCGCCTTGATAGAACTCCGAAAAAACGATGCGGTTTGCATCGCCCTTCCCATTGATCGAGAGAATCAAAGATTCACCCTCTAAATGTGAACTCTGTTGAGCGCCAGTCATCTCACAGAGCGTCGGAATGATATCAATCAAACTGGCTGGATTATTATTCACAACGCCTTCCGGCAGAGCCCATGGTGCTCGGATAATGAAGGGCACACGCGCCGCTGAATCCAGCATATTGTGCTTTTCGATCAAGCCGTGATCAAAGAGGCTTTCACCATGATCACTGGTATAGATGATCACGGTATTATCGAGAATGCCGAGCGCCTCACATCGAGCCATAATCCGTGCCACACAATCATCCACCCCAAGCGCACAGGCATAATACGCAGCCACACTGTTGCGTGCCTCATCGCCATCCACACCAGTGTGACACCACTTCTGCACGAAAGGAATCATCCCTTTATCCTTCCACTCCGCAATTGTATCGGGCAGCGGCATCTCAGCGGGCTTGAAGCGATCTAGATAGGATTGATGGATCGTCCAGGGACGGTGCGGCTTCTCCAAACCAACATGAATAAAGAAGGAATTTTCCTGCTCGGTCTGATCCTCAATAAATTCAATACTGCGATCCGTCACAAGGGTATCAAACATCTCGTCCTCATGCTCGACCAAAGTTTCGAGGAAATGCTCATTCAGGCCATTGCCTTTGACCTTAAGGTCTTTTGGTGCACCAGCAAAGCGAACCGGATCGATCTCTCTGTATTTCAAATCTCGATACGGCTCTTTCTCACGATAACGAGAATTAATATCACCTTCCTTTAAATCCGCATAGTGCATACCCGGGGCACGGGTATAAAACCGCAAAGCGCGCAGATCAAAGCCAAGATCCCAACCGCCGACCGTTTCACCATGCACGTGCATCTTGCCAATCGCAGCCGTCTTATAGCCGGACTCACGGAAATACTGCCCCATACCAGGAATACTTTCCATCACGCCGGGAAAGCGCTCCATCCCAGCCTCACTACGTTGCATTTTATGATGCAGTGCGGTCGTAGTATGCGGATAGGTTCCAGTCATGTAAGCGGCGCGACTGGGTGCGCAGAGCGGCGCGGGGCAATACATGGAGTCAAACTGAACCCCACTTTTGGCGAGTGCATCGATAGCTGGAGTTGGCGACTTGCCGTCGATCTGCCGCACTGCCGACCCATAGCACCCACAGGCGTCCGCTCGATGCTCATCCGATACGATCAAGATCACATTCGGTTGCTTCGCTTTGGCGCTGACTCCAGTAGTGTTAGCAGCTTGAGTGGGCTTACTTAAACCAGCAGTGGAAAAAGCCGCCATGCCAAGCGACTTAAGAAAGTCACGTCTATTATGCTTCATAATATTATTCAGGTTGATTTCGCTCAATTTTAAGACTTCGGATCTGGCCTTTGAAGTTGTTGTTCGGAACCTTCTCGGAGACCTTTTTCTGTCCCCCAGCCCCGATCAAAAGAGGCGCTTTCGCCTTCGCCTTGAACGGTAATGGCAAGGTCATGCTGTCGACCAGCTCGCCATCGACCCAGAAGCCGACGCGATTATAATCAATCAGTAATTCCAGCTTAGACCACTGGTTAAGAATGGACTCTGGCGCATCAATTGTGGTGCGACTGGCAACCCAGGTTTTACAGATAACGGAGACCCCAGGGCGGCCATCTTGGACAAATAACTTGAATCCATACCCAGGCGTCGACTGAGTCGCGATCACGCCGTCACTCTCAGATTTCACCTCCACGCTGATTCGATACGGCCAACCGGAGGGCTCCATCTTCGGGTCGTAGGGGACTTTTATAAGGCTACTGGCACCATTAAATTCCATCACACCCTCAGACGTAGGCACCTGACCGACAACTAACTTGCGCCCGGGGTTCACCAGATCCGTGACTTTACCACTCTTCACAACCAAATCCAATAAAGTGCCCTCCGGCCCACGCACACGGGGCAGATTGTGCGGGAAAATATCCTCACGCCAACCAACACGTTCAGACTCGGCATTGAGCAAAGTCTCCATCTGCTGATGCACCTCCGCAAATTCCGGATTCGTGGCAAGATTCGTCATTTCATGCGGATCATTCTCCAAGTCGTAAAGCTCATCAATGTCATCGATTTCAGGATACTGAATCAGCTTAAAGCGCTCACCACGGACGGCCTTCATTGTTGGAATCGAGTGCACGAGGTCTGTCCAATACTCATAGAAGACGCTTTTACGCCAATCTGTAGCCACGCCCTCAAAGAGCGGTCGCATGCTCGCCCCCTGCATCTGCTCAGGCATCGGCAGGCCGGCATAACTCAATACGGTCGGCGCAAAATCTACATTGCTGACCATCTCTGTAATCGTAGATCCCGGCTCAATCTTCCCTGGATAGACGATGACCATGGGGATACGTAGACTCTCCTCATAAGCAAGTCGCTTGTCCCAGCGGCGATGCTCCATGTGAAAATAGCCGTTATCACTCGTAAAAACGATCAGTGTATTATCCAAATTCCCGCGCTCACGCAGAACCTCCATAATGCGCCCCACCCCATCGTCGACTGCAGCTAGGCAGCGTAATTGATCGACATATTTACTCTTTGGTTTCCACGGTTCCGGCGCGATTTCATCGGGTAATTCTTCTTCTTCGATTTCACGTGTGCGCCAGTCCCAACGAACATCACGGACACGTTGGCGGCGCTGCCACTCCGGCTTACCCTCGAATGTATCCTTCCAACTGACTGGCTCAGGATCTTTCGTGTTCGCGCCAAAAGCATCTTTGTGGCGCGGAGCTGGTTTGAAAGGCTCATGCACCGCTTTGTGCGAAAGCATTAGGAAATAGGGTTCCCCGACAGGTTGACGCTGGATAAAATCAATCGCTCGATCACTCAGAATATCAGTGGTATAGCCCTTCAGTTTCTCGCGACTACCATCCGTGTAAATAAACTCAGGGTCATAGTATTTACCCTGACCATCAAAGCTAAGCCACTCGTCGAAGTTTGCCCGAGGCTGCCCCGAATAGCCCATATGCCACTTGCCGATCATTGCTGTGCGGTAGCCCACCTCCTGCAGGTATTTAGTCACCGATGGTGTCAACTTGGGGTCATATTCCGAAGTCTCATTATCAATCACACCATGGCGGCTTGCATACGTTCCCGTAAGAAACGTCGCCCGCGAAGGGCAACAGATTGAAGTCGTTACAAATGCGTTTTGCATCGATGCACCCTGAGCACGAAGCTGATCAATATTTGGAGTTTCCACATAGGGATGCCCCAGGAATGAAAGCGCATCATAGCGTAAATCATCTAATAATATAAAGACAATGTCCGGTCGCTCCGAAGGAGAACTCTCTGCCTGCACCGCGTGAACCGCCGTCAAACTAGAAGTCACTGCAAGCAAAGCAGGCAGGAGTGACTGAGGATGATTTCTAAAAATCTTTGAAAGGAATTTGAACAAGAGATCATTCATAGTTTTTTCTATTAAGCATTTATTTAGCAAGGTATCCGGCCGCATCCTGAAGACTGTCTTTCGAAATTCGGATTTCGTCAAAGACCCCCTTGGGATTAAACTTAGCCATGCAAGCCACCACATCCCCCTTCGACAATGAAAGCTGAGCACCAGCCTTGGGCTCCACCCTAACTCGTTGCATGACACCCCCTTCAAACGCCCCCAAAGCGGCGTTGTTCAAGACCGCTTCGGAAATTGAGCGATTGGAATGGTACAGCACTTGGGTTTGACTCAGAATCCACATCTGCACTGAGCGCGCAGCCGTCTCATCCTCTACTTTAAAAAGCACAAGATAAGGCGTTTTAGCCTCAATCGGAGCACCCTCAGTCATCAAGACAGTTTTCCCCGAAGAAATAATCGCCCCATAATCACTGCGCCAAGCCTTCACTAGAAAACTAAGGTTTGCCGTTTTAGGAGTCAATTCCTGCAAATCCGGCCCCGCAAATACCACAGCCAACAACGAGTCCTTTGTTATGGTGGAAGTTCGCATTCGAAAGGAGCCATAATAGGTGCCGCTCACATCAACATCTATCTCTGCCAAAGCCTCACCCTTTTTGGTTAACATCAATCCCCCCTTACGCCCAGAAAGACCAGGCATGCCAATACCATCTTTAATCGTTTCGACTTCTCCCTGCATACGGTGCCAAGAACCCAGCGTGCCGACATGGCCATCACCCGCGGCCCCCTCAGGTCGAAAGCCATCGTATAGCACTGGTTCAGCAGATGCCTGAATTACAAATAGAGTGAGTAGAGCTAGCAGTTTTTTCATAATCAATTTCGATCTGTCTAAATTATTGGGTAATGTAGGGAATCGACCGAGTTTTCTCGGTTTCGACGATGGGTAGACCTGCCGCCTGAGAAAGGCTCTGGTCGCTTATTCGAATCTCATCAAAGGTGACCTCCGAACCAAAACGGCTCAACAGGCTTAATACCGCTCCATCAGGAATGATGGGTGTCTTGGAAGCCTTGATATTCATGCGCCTACGTTGAGAGATTTGCTCTGCCTCAGAACCAAGATCAGCTTGGTTTAAGAGAGTCTCATCGATCAGGACACTCGCAAAATGCTCAGCTTGCTTTCGGTTGCATAACCAAAATGTCATTGAACCTTCGCGACCGACCTGCTCCACAAGTTTGAACAGAACTAAATAGGTCTCAGAAACTTCGATCGGCACCCCTTCTACGGCCAATTTGCTACCTAAGGCCGACAAAGCACCTAGGTCAGAACGCCACCCTTTAACTAAGAGGGCCAAGCGTGCGAGATCAGGCCTTGGCGTGGTGACATCGGGTTCAAAAAAAGCAATCCCGATCATTGAATCGTCAGACAACTTTTTGCATGAGAAGCGAAAGCTACCGTAAACGGTGCCCTCAAAGCCAGCCCCTAGCTGACATAAAGTCACCGTATCTCGTTCCAAAGCGATCAAGCCTTCAGCTGAATCGAAGCCAGCAATCGAAAGGTCACCCTTGTCTTGGAGTGCACTCCCCTCAAAAACACCCCAATCATTGACCCAACCAGAGCGAGACATCGAGGACTCAGCATTTAGTCCAAAACCATCATACAAAAGTGGCTCTGCGGGTAACGCAGAAACCGCATGCACGTACGCAATCAACATTAAGCAATGTCGAATCATACTTCGCCTAGCTATTTTAATCAGGCCATTCATTATTCAAACTGCTCGATCGCAAATGCCCGGATTGCATCATCACTCGGAGATTTCCCAGTGCATTCTCGCGTTTCAGCAATATAGCCATTCATATTTGCATAGTAATCCTTGAATGTCTGATACAAAACAGATTGTTGCTGATGGTGATCAACCAGCCAGAAACCTTCGTAGCTATCACCGCGCGGCTCATTACAATAGAATTGCCAGTAAAGAGCGAAGGGGCATCCCCATTCTAGTATGGCACGCGTCGCCTCGCGGTTACGCCGATCATGTTCGATCGGGTCATATTTCACGGAGGCCGCTTTGATCGCATACTCGCCCACAAAAACACGTTTCCCGAGAATGTCTGCCCGTGGCTTCAACTGACTCTCGATATGGTCCAGCGCGCGATGAAGTGCCTGCCGCATCTCTGGCTGATGCAGGGCATCGTAACAGGAATAGGAAACAAAATCGACATCCACTAAGGGCAATACGGCATTCGTGAGTGTCGGTCGCGCTCCATCCAAACCTTTCATTACTTGGTTCACCTCAGTATAGTGATAGATCCAGACTTGTTGGTCGGCATACTTGCGCCGAGCATCATCGACCGCCCGCTGCCGAATGTTCAAATACTGGGCAAATCCTGCGATCCGTTCAGGCGTCGGATCAACCTTCGGATCCATCTTGCCACTCAGTAACCAATCCCCTTCCCAATGCCCGAGGAAAAAGACCTTACGGCTACCTTTGTATTCATTTAACAAATACGCCGACAACTCATAAAATTCAGAATAGAGCGCTGCTTCTTCGACCGAATCGACTCCATTCTGCCAGCGCGTATTACAGTAAGGATTCGCCCAAATATGGTAATACATAAAATCCATACCCATGAGTTCTTGGTAAATAGGGTGTTTCTGAAGCAGTCCAAGCATAGACTCCACTCCCGCAACCTTCTCCATCCGATAGGGGCGACCCGCATATCTTACTGGGCTTAGAGCGAACTTAATCAAATTCGAGCCCATAGACTCAATTTCTCGAGCCACTTCTAACAAATAAGGTGCATCGGTAAATTGATAGGGACCCCCAATTGCTTGCGTGCCCACGATCTGATTCAACGGGGGCTGCTCCTGCGCTGTGGATACAGATGCACCCACAACTCCAGAACATAAGCAGGCACACGCAAAAAGTCGCAGTAAATACACGATGCTCATAAAACGGGGTAAAGGGAGAATCATATCAATAAGAGTGATTGTCGGTGCGACTGCGTAGGGAGTTTAGCGAATAAGCTAAGTGGACAATTAGACGGGGCTCATGGGAAATTGCAAATACCAAATGAGCATATATTAACTTTTATGTTTGATATATCGTCAATCATGGCAAATATTCACACTCATAACGCGCCGACTGGTCAATTAGGATGAGTCATAAACACAACACATAACCAAGCATACATTATGACAGAGAGTAGCACACCACCCGAAACAAGCACGAAGACCACGATCGACCCGACTGCATTCCAGTTGAAGCGCTATGAAGGTAACCCCATCATATCTCCGAAAGAGGGTTCCACTTGGGAAAGCGAAGTCACCACCAATCCAGCTGCTTGGTATGACGAAGCCACTGGCCAAGTCCAACTCGTCTACCGCGCTGCCGGTGACGACGCCGAACATCGCGTGCACCTTGGCCTCGCGGTCAGTCAAGACGGCTACAACTTCGAACGCGTTTCCGATGAACCAGTGCTGACACCACTCATCGGCAGCATTGACAACGGTTGCGTCGAAGATCCACGGATCATCAAGATCGGCGACTGGTATTACATCACCTCCGCGACCCGCCCCTTCCCTCCAGGCAAATACTGGGAAAACGAAAACCACCATGCCGACAAAAACAGTCACTTCCCGGAAGAGTTCCCCATCGCTATGCGCGAGAATTTCACTTCCACCCATTTGTTCCTAACTAAGGATCTAGCCGACAAGAACTGGCTGCGCGCTGGCCGTCTCACCAACCCGAAGCTTGATGATCGCGACGTAGTGATCTTTCCCGAGAAAATCGGTGGCAAGTGGTTCACCATTCACCGCCCGATGCAATGGCACGGCGAGGGCTACCCGAACGAATACCCCGGCATCTGGATCGCCGAGTGCGAAGACCTACTCGAGTGGAAAGACATGAAGCTCCTAGCCAAAGGCGAATACCCTTGGGAAGAAAAAGTCGGTGCCAACAACCCGCCACTCAAAACCGATAACGGTTGGTTGCAAATCTACCACGGCGTCGGTGCCGACAAACAATACCGCCTCGGCGCACTGTTACTCGACCTTGACGACCCGACAAAAGTTACCCACCGCACACCAAATCCCATCTACGAGCCCGTAGAAGACTACGAAACTAAAGGTATCTACAAAGGCGTCTGCTTCCCATGTGGTCATGCAGTGATCAACGGCACTTACTTCCTCTACTATGGAGGGGGCGATGTCCATTGCGCCGTTTGCACAACTCCGCTTCAGGATCTAATCGATCACATGCTGGAAAATCCTGTAGCGTGAGGAGTTACAAATGTGGAAACTGAGAACTGAAGGTTTTATATAAGGGCACCTCTGGAAACCTCCTCGATCTCATGCTTGATTCGTCATTTGTAGGAGAGGGTTTACCCCTCGACCTTCAGACTGGCTTATCTACACGGGTCGAGGGGTAAACCCTCTCCTACAATCCTTCGCAACTTGGAACCGAATTCCCGATCCTTAGGTTTCCGGAGGGGCCTATAAATGAAAATGAAATTTTTAAAGACACTCATCCCACTTTTAATTCTTTCCTCATCGATCTCATCCGAGGCAGCCGAGATGAAGCTCTCATCAGAGCTCCAAAGCAAAATGGTTATCCAGCAGGAAAAGCCTCTCCGAGTTTGGGGAACATTGGAAGCTGGCGACGAAGTTTTGGTGACCTCCTCATGGGGCGAATCAAAACTGGTTGTCACGCAACCTAATGGCGAATTTCTTGCGGAGATCTCTGTGCCGCAAGCCATTCCACGTTCGTCGACGAGCGAGTGGATCAAAATAAATGACACCACGTTAAACGACATTCTAATCGGCGACGTCTGGCTTGCGTCTGGGCAGTCGAATATGAATATGACCATACAACCGGCGCTGCCATGGCATAAAGGCACGCTCAATTGGGAAGCAGAGGCAACCGCTGCTGACTATCCTCAGATCCGCTACATAACCGCTCCTCGAGAAACTAATTTCAAACCAGATGGTCCTTCCGAGTTTATTGAGCAAGCAGATTGGCGAATATGTTCTCCAGCGACGGCGCCACAGTTGAGCGCTGCCGCCTACTTCTTCGCTCGAAAATTGCACCAAGAGCTGAACATTCCGATTGGTTTGATCGTGAGTGCGCATGGCGGAGCGGGGGCGCAAGCTTTCGTGGCCAAAGAGGTGCTGAAGGCCGATCCATTTCTAAAAGAAAAGTATCTAGACGGGTATGATCCAGTGGCCAAAGAGGGGAGCGAACACCAGTTCATGCCATCTGGCTTATACAATGGGATGATCTTTCCATTTCGACGTGCCTCACTCAAAGGGTTCATTTGGTATCAGGGCGAATCCAACATGGAAAAGGATGATTCGTATGTAAAGCTGAGTAAGGCAATGGTCGAAGGATGGCGGACAGATTTCCAGCAGCCCGACTTACCCTTTTATTACGTTCAATTGGCCCCCTACAATTACGGTGGTGACAATATCTACAAAACCGGGTCTGCTTTTTTCCGACTCGCGCAGACGAGAATACTGTCTGCCCTCGACCACTCAGGTATGGCTGTGATACTGGACAATCCAGAAGTGGACACCATCCATCCCCGTAACAAACAGGACGTCGGTATGCGGCTCGCACTGCTAGCCTTGAATCGGACCTATGGGTTCCGCGAGATTGTTTCTGAAGGGCCACAATTACAGCGAGTCGAATTCGGATCCGGAACCGCGACGGTTTATTTCAAACCAGAATCACTCGGGCGCGGCTTGGATACAAAAGATGGCAATCCACCCAAATACATGTTTATGGCGGGTAAGGATAAAGTATTCCACGAGGCATCCGCACAAATTGTCGGCGATACTGTGGTGTTAACATGTCCAGCGGTTCTGAATCCTGTATCGGTCAGATACGCCATTCTCCTCTTCCCGATAACCAACCTTCAAAACAAAGAAGGGCTACCAGCAGTCCTGTTCAAAACCGACGACTGGCAATGGAGGAAATCAACATTTGCGCCCAGTAAAAATAAACACGCGAAATAGAACATGAAACATCTACTCTTCTTTCTTCTAGCTTTCTTATCCGCACAGGCCTTCGACTACCCACCCGTGATGGAAGGAGCTAAGACCGAAGTCTACCGCGCCGTGGATGGCACCGAACTAAGGGCTTGGATTTTTGAAAGTGAGCCGTCCGAAAAACCGAAACCTGCCATCGTATTTTTCTTCGGCGGCGGCTGGTCCAAAGGGTCCCCTGCACAGTTTGAAAGGCAATGTCGCTATTTCGCAGATCGCGGGATGGTAGCCATTACTGTCGACTACCGAGTAAAAAGTCGCCACGACGTGAAACCAATCGAATGTGTCAAAGACGCAAAAGCGGCGCTCGCATGGGTCCGTGAGCATGCAGAGCGCTTAGGCATCGACCCCAACCGTATTGCCGCTGCCGGATCCTCGGCAGGCGGTCACCTCGCTGCGTGCACGGGCACGCTCACCGGCTTCGGTAGCGACGAAAGGCCGAATGCTATGATCCTCTTCAATCCTGTGCTAGTGCTCGCTCCGTTTAATGACAAAGTGCTAAAAGGCTTCCCCTCCGCAAAATTAAATGAGCAGCGTCTCGGCGCAAAACCCGAAGCCCTGTCCCCCGCCCATCACATTGGTGCACATACACCGCCCACCTTGATTCTCCACGGCACTAATGACACGACCGTCGCCTTCAGGAACACCGAAGTCTTTACCGAAGTAATGATGGACGCCAACCGAAGCTGCAAGCTCGTCGGCTACGAGGGCAAGCATCACGGCTTTTTCAACAAATCTCCGGGCTACGAGCAAACCCTCGAAGAAGCAGATAACTTCCTCGTCGAACTTGGGTGGTTGAACCTGAAACCAGAAGTCGGAGGCCAGAGAACAGAGGTCAGTCACTGAAAACCAGGGACTTACAGCGAGATTATCTCTCGCAATTCTGGCGAAGCGTGGGATTTCACAAGTCATTGCGGTTCAGCTCTGATCTCTGTTTTCTGACTACTCTTTCTCGGTTGAAGTAGATCGAAAATATTTCCCATACGGGGGCATTTCGTTGTGTCTTATAATAGGAGAACTAAAACACAAGGCACTTCATTTTAGTCTGGACTAAAATAAAGCTTACTTCATTTTAGTCCAGATGGAAGCCTATCCACGTATTTATGAACAGATGGTCGCGAAGCACTTATCTGACCATCGGCAGATGGCCATTCTCACGGGGCCGCGTCAAGTAGGGAAAACCACACTGTGCCGTCAAGCAGATCGCTATTACTTCAACTGGGACAACATCGACCATCGGCAACAAATACTGGCGGGGCCGCAAGCGATTGCGGTCATCTGCGAACTGGATCGTCCTCGTGCGCAAACGCCGATTCTGATCTTTGACGAACTCCATAAGTTTAGTCAGTGGAAAGATTACTTAAAGGGGTTCTTCGATACTTATGAAAACCAATGTAAGCTACTAGTGACTGGCTCCGCCAAACTGGATTTCTTCCGGCACGGGGGCGATAGCTTGATGGGGCGCTATTTCGCTTATCGCCTGCATCCCTTTTCCGTCGCTGAATTACTCCAAGCTCCGAACAGAAAATCCGCAGTCATTTCGGAACCGAGTCCCTTAGACAATACCTCATGGAACCACCTCTTAGCGCACGGCGGCTTTCCAGAGCCATTCATTAAGGCCGACCCAAAATTCACAAAGCGCTGGCGCAGCTTACGAACCAAGCAGTTTATTCGCGAAGACCTGAGAGATTATAGTCGGGTCAACGAGATACAACTGTTGGAAACACTGGCAACACTCCTCGCAGAACGTTCTGGCGAACAGATCGTCTATGCCAATCTGGCTAAACAACTACAGGTTTCCCCTCAAACCACAAAAGCATGGATCGAAATTCTAGTGGCGGGCTATCTAGGATTTTTAGTGCGACCTTACCATAAAAACATAAGCAAAGCTCTGCGCAAAGAGCCGAAATGGTTCCTACGCGACTGGAGCGGGCTGAAAGACGCTGGAAGTAAAGCAGAGACTCTCATGGCCTGCCACCTACTTAAAGCAGTCGAATTTTGGACGGATACGGGCGAAGGGGAATTCGAACTGCGCTATATCCGTGATAAACAAAAACGAGAAGTCGATTTCCTCGTCTTACGCGAAGGTGCCCCTTGGCTTCTAATCGAAGTGAAACACGCGGAAACAAAGCTCTCACCCAACCTCGCCTATTTTCAAGAAGCGACCGGTGCGGCACACGCCTTTCAAGTAGTGCTCAACCTAGATTACGAGCCAATCAACTGCTTCGACTATCAGCGCCCCGTCGTGGTGCCGGCGCGGACGTTTCTATCGCAATTGGTTTAAAGGCAAACATTGGGCGTATGCATCAGGGCACCTTAGCGATCGTCTTGCTCGATTGAAAGGCGTTGCGTGGAGTAATACTGCATCGGATCCACACCTTCGCGTTTCGCAGGGATACCAGTTGGAACCGCATAGCGCAGTTTAGCCTGCTCCAGCGTGACCGACAGTCGCTCCCGAATGGATAAGTAATCAGGATTATTAAATTGGTTAGTGAGCTCGTTTGGATCAGTCAGCATATCGAGAAACTCCCATTCATCGAGGTCGTAGAAATGGATGAGTTTATAGCGCCCGTCATAGATCCCCTCATGGCGTTGCACCATGTGCCAACCGGGGTATTCGTAATAGTGGTAGTAGTGATATTCCCGCCAATCCTCGGGCGTCGCTCCTCGCAAGATCGGCATGAGGCTCGCACCTTGCAACGCCTCTGATTCAGAGACCCCAGCAACATTCATGATGGTCTAGTCAAAATCTGAATTAGAAACGAGATCGTCATTAACCGCTCCAGTTTCGCCCACGCCTAGCCAAGCCATCAATAAGAGCGCGCGACAGGACTCGTCATACATAAAGTATTCAGCTTTGGATAGATCTGATCGTTCTGAAAGTTGTAGTCATTCTTGTTTACAAAACAGGGCATTGAAACTCCATCGAAAGCGTAGACTGGCGTTTTTTCGGAGCTGAAAGAGCCCCCCCCTCTGGGCCGACCTTCTCAATATATGAGACGCTCGGCGTTTAGAGCTTTGCAGAGGATTACAAGCGAGGCCCAAAAATCGGAGGCGCTGGCGCGACATCGTCACGGAGCACGATCCAGTCGACCGCTTGCTTATTGAAATCGACCTGTGAAGGCAATGCGCCATCGTGCTTCGATTGATAATCTTCGACGAAAGCACGGGCTTTAGTCAAAAAGTTGCGGTGGAGGTCATAGGTTGGTGTCTTCTCGCCCTCGGTGTTTATGAGCCAGAAGCCGCGAAACTTCCCGGTGTCCTGACGCAACTCGTTGCAGTAATATTGCCAATAGAGAATGAAGGGGCTACCCCACTCCAAGGACCACTGAATAAATTCTGCGGTATATTTTTCTTGGATCTCTGGATCCTTGACCCACTCGTGCTTAAAGCCGTATTCCCCAACGAAGACGCGCTTACCGGGGATATCGCTGGGCGGCAGATGCGCCTCAATGTAATCGAGCGCTTCATGGACCATCTTGCGCCCCTCTTCTCCGCCAAGCTCGCCGGCACGACGGCTAATGTCGTAGCTAGACCAGGAAACAAAGTCGGTTTTGATAAAGGGCAGCACCTTGTTGACGATTGCCGGACGATCCTCCTCCATACACTTTTTGACGTGGCAAATTTCGATATAGAAATAAACTTCCACATCATGATGCGGTATCGCGGCAAGTGCATCTGAAACGGCTTTTTCACGGATCGTGAACCATCGCTTCACCCCCTCTAGGGCAACTGGAGGCGCATCATGATCGAAAGAGTAACCTTTGTAAAAAGGTGCAGTGGTGTGCCAATCCCCCTCCCAGTTACCGACAAAGAAAGACTTATCAGAACCAGAGTAGTTCTCCAACAGCCAAGCGGTCACGTCGTAGATCTCTTGGTAGACGTTCTTCTCATCTTCAGGGGTCTGCGTTCCGCGCATAAAGGCTCCTATATCGTCCTTGAAGGGATAGAGCCAAAACATGATATTGCGAAAGGGCATATCCATGGCTTGCTTGTAGCTCGGCTCTTTTTTCAACAAATCGACGCAGCTACGAATTTCCGGATTAGCAGGCACGCGGTATTGCTCGGTGTAACGATCCGAGAGAGTAAACTTAAGTGTATCTGAACCCATCTCGTGAATGCCCTTAGCCGCCTCGATCAATACAGGGGCATCTGTGAATTGATATTTGGGATCAATGATCTGTGTGCCAACTGATAAGCTAAACGGGGCAGGCTTGCCCGCAAGTAGAGCAAGCGGAAGCAGCAGAAACGTATAAAAACTAGTTTTTATCATGACGGTATAGGGTGTTGAATGGACTTAATTATGAACGGACTGCCGGGAGACATTGTAACCCTCGGCGCTGATCGTGTAACTGGAGGGATCGAGTTCCTTGGGGCACTCGAAGGTGACTATGCGACGCTCACCTGGCATGAGGGAAAAGTAGCCATCAGAAAAATAAGCCGGAAGAATGCGCTCATCTGTCGCGCTCTCGCGCAGGTTGAGCTTGATTGCAAGCGCGACAATACCTGAAGGATTCTCAATCTCGAGCGTGCCGCGTGTCCACCCGTCGACCACCTCAACACTGTGATTTATTGCGAGTTCTACGTTCGGATATAAATTGAAGGTATAGAACATATAGTTCCATGCCTTGCGGCGGGAGTCCCAATAGAAGTTATCCGAAAGAATCGCACCCGATACGTCAGAGAGAATCAGCTTGGTGAAGGTCACATCGGGCAACTCCTCATCGGCCGGCGGGGTGAAATCAAAGCAATGCAACTTCTGATTGGCGGGGAGTTCGATCCCGTCCATTTCTTGCTGATGAAGCACTTCACCCTTTTCGTTGAGCAATTGAGCCAGCACTTTTAAGCCTGAGAGTGAATCACGTGTCGTGTTCACCGCGACCACTTTGCCATCGTGTGCATTCAGTTGGATATGAATCGGCTCGCAGGCCTTTTTAGCTCCAAAGTAGGCGCCATGCGTTTCATAATCGTAGGTATACGTCTGCCAAATCACGCTGGGCCAGGCTGGATGTGTCATCCATAGAAGAACGCCACTCGCGTCGTCCCACAGTCGGCTGTTCCACGCCTCAAAGATTGCCCGGTGTTGCACGTAGTTGATCATTTGCGCTTTCTTTAGAAAGTCATCCAGTCCACGTGGCTCGGAATAGAAGCGCGTGATCGTCGCACGATACGACTCGTGATGGGTATGCACATCATGATAATACCAAGCATCGCCTATCGGCCACGCGTCTTCTTCTGCCATCATCCCGCGCAGCGTCTCGCCAGTGGGGAACGAAAGCGTGCCGATTTCAGTCGAGAATCCTTCTGCGATTTTGCGAAAGTAATGCCCCACATCCTCAATGAAGTGCCAAGGACCGCTGTAGCGAAGATTGAGCTTGTTTGAGCTACTTTGATACATGCGGGTGCCGTCTTCCTGCACGATCATATCAGCGAGTCGCTTTTCGATCTCAACGGGTGCCCAACCTTCATTGCGGGCGCACCAAAGCACTATACTGGGATGGTTTCGAAAGCGCTTCACGGTGTCGAGCGCATTGGCATAAAACAGATCGAAATCCTCGGGCGGATAATTATAGTCCTGCGTGGACATCCAAAAATCGTTCCAAACTAAAAGGCCATATTCGTCGGCTAGTTCATAGAAGACGCTCTCAGTGCTCTGCCCGACCCAATTACGAATCATCGTGTAGTGCGCATCTTTATGGAGTTTAAAATAAGGCTCCATACGCTCACGACTCACGCGTTTCATGGCTTCGGAAAGGCCCCAGTTGCCTCCTTTCACAAAAATGTCTACGCCATTGACCTTAAAGACTAGATACGGATTACCCTCCGGATCCGAAGGAGAAAGTTGATCGAGATCCGCTTGATCAAAGAGCGCAGGGACATGCGTGCCGTGGACCATTTCTTTAGAGCTCAGATTGTCAAAAAGCGCAGTTTGCTTTTCAGCGTGGATAGTCGTCGGGTTATAATAAACTCGCTTAAATGCCTCCTCTTCGGTGACCACGGTGAAGTCATAACTAACCTCACGCACACCGAAGCGAACCGTTTTCCGGTCTACCTCACGAGTCATATCATCGCGCAACACCATGTTGAGTGTATATAGATTTGGTTCGCCGTATCCGTTTGGCCACCAGAGTTTCGGCTCATTCAAATGCAGGGCTTCGTAGGTCTCAGGAGAAAGTGCGATTTCATTAATGCCTTCTACTAGATGCATTTCATGCTCAACTCGGCGATCGGCGAAGCTAAGTTCGAGTTCATAATCCCCCGCTTCAGCCACTGCAATTGTGGTCTTGATCGTGATGTCTGCGCTGGAAATATCTGGCAAAGGCAAATCCGTAATAATTTGCGGATCTATAATGCGGGCACCACCAACGACTTTGAGCCTTACGTCCTGCCATAGGCCGATATTACGATCGCGGATAGCTGGAATCCAGTCCCATCCCTCGGTGCAGACAAAGGTCGGGCCGTCTTTGACCAGAGTGCCCCCGTTATGGCCCTTCGGAAAGATCGCAGACTGCTCATGTGGAATGCCCGGGTTAGGCGGCGGGATGATCTGTATCGCTAGGACGTTTTCCTCGAGAAGTAAGTCAGTGATCTCAAAATCGCCGCGAATGAAAGCGCCTTTGATCGAGCCGATCATTTGCCCATTCAACCACACGTGCGCTTCGTAGTTAATGCCATTAAATAACAAGCGCACGCCTTCCCATGATGCGAGATCAGGCTTCGTAAAACGAGTACGATACCACCAATTCTGGCGACACAACGTTTCCGGGATGCTCATGTTGTTGAGACCGTAGAGCGGATCGGGATAAACACCTTGATCGACTAAAGTGGTTAAAACGGTGCCGGGAACCGTCGCGTTATACCAATCCGAAGTGTTCAGAGCTCCGCTTATCTGTGCTCCGCCAGCATCGAGTTCATCAGCGGCGATCATTTCCCAACCTCCGCTGAGGATAAACTCCGAGTCTTTCGCAGCAACCAGTTTGGGCTGCGGCTGGACCTTGGCTAACCGCTCGGGTTGCTCGACCGTGGTTCGGCTACGCGGCAAAGAACCAGGATGTTGAGGCTCAGATAAGCCTTTGTTCAGCGGAATCTCATCGGCAGCATTCAAGATGGAAAAAGAGGCGATGGCAGCGATGAGAGAAAGAAAAACATGTTTTTTTTGCATTAAAAGTAGAAAGAGATTTTGTATAGGGTCTGCCTTGAAAAACAGAGGATAAGAGATAGGCGAATGAGGAGGCTCAGCTGATCAGCTACCACCAAGATTGCCGGTTACCAGTGTGAAACTGTATGGTCTTTGTTTCAGTAAATTCTTCGACCGCATGCTGACCGAGCTCACGACCGAGCCCGCTCTGCTTGTAGCCGCCAAAGGAAAGCTCGTTATGTCCTTCTAGCCAAGTATTGATCCAAACAGTGCCCGCTTCTAGGCGTCTGCTCATATTGATTGCTGTCTCATAACTACGTGTGAAGACACCCGCAGATAGACCGTAGTCCGTACCGTTGGCGATCCTTAGCGCCTCCTCGGCATCTTCGAATCGAAGCACGCAAACGACAGGGCCGAAAATCTCAGCGGTGGCGACTTTCATATCTGCACTAACGTGATCCAAGATAGTGGGCATTATAAACCGACCTTTTTCAGTCTCAAAGGGAACACCTCCAAGAACCAACTCCGCCCCACTGTCGACACCGTCCTGTATACTTGAAAGAATTTCCTCATGTTGGGTCTGATTGATAATTGCACCGAGCTTAGAATTCTCGGACATCGGATCACCTACCACCAAAGTTGAAGACACCTCCTTTAGCTTAGCCACGAACTGGTCGGCAATGCCAGCTTGCACCAGAATACGGCTGCTTGCATTACAGCATTCACCTTGATTAAAAAAAGCGCCGAGCTTGGCCGCATCGACTGCTGCATCGATCTCAGCATCATTGAAAATAATAATCGGATTCTTTCCGCCCAGCTCCAATGAAACCTTCTTCAAGTTGCCCGCAGAAGCAGAGACAATCTCTTTTCCTACGGCGGTTGAACCGGTGAATGTGATCATGTCGACATCCGGGTGCTCACTCAGCCCCTTTCCAACAGGATCACCATAACCCGTGACAACATTAACGACTCCATCAGGGACACCCGCCTCCTTGAGTATATCGCAAAGGATTAAGGACGTTGCTGAGGTAAGCTCGCTCGGTTTTATCACGCAGGTGCAACCAGCTGCTAAAGCAAAAGGCAACTTCTGGCTCAGAACCAGCAAAGGGAAATTCCAAGGCGTAATGATGGCAACCACACCGATCGGATCACGCAAAGTCATCGCCAGTTTACTCTCGCCAAGTGTATTACAGCTATCGCCATACAGGTGCTGACTTAGACTCGCTGCGTATTTCCAAAGCCCTGCCGCCCAACTCATTTCATCACGGGCTTGCGATATTACTTTTCCACTTTCGATTACTTCCAACTCGGCGAGTTCATCGCTACGCTCAATTATCAGTGCCGCTACCTTAAGGAAAATGTCCGCCTTCTCACTGCCTGATAAATATGCCCAATTGCCTGCGTCATAAGCCAACCTTGCCGCAGTCACCGCAGCATTAACATCTACAAGCGTGCCAGACGGGATCCTAGTGACTAGCTCGCCACTTCCTGGAGACTGACGCTCGATCCATGCGCCGTCCGAGGACTCTACGCGCTCGCCGGCGATCCACATTTTTAATTCTTTCATCGTATAAATTCTGTTCGGGATTTGTCTTTGATTGCCGTATCGTATGCCTAGCAAATGTGTTTAATGAGTAATTGTACCGCTTCTTCCAAAGAGCCTCTCTTTAGAGCTTTAAAAATCTCAACATGCTCCTCATAGCTTTCCGAGAGTTTGCGATGTCTAGAATACTGGAGTGCCATCGTAGAAACTAGCGGCGTCCAAACTGGCAATAAGTCATCGGTACAGTCGCTCTCGATAATGAATCGGTGGAAGTCCATGTCATGCTGCACAAACTCAGAAAGATCATTCATCTCAGCGGCTATTCGCATACTAATCAGACATTTCTCAAAATGCTTCAGATCCTGCTCCGTCCAAGTGGGAAAGCCCCTCGTCAGCGCTAACCTCTCGATTTCGCGGCGCGTCCGAACGTATATTTTACGCACTTGAAGCGATGGCATCGAACGAACGGTGAGCCCTTTGTAAGGGATGGCTTGAACCAAACCTTCCTTGCTCAATTCGATGAAAATATCTCGGATTGGTCCACGACTGACACCGTATCGCTCTGCGATCTCTTCCTCCTTTATACGCAGTCCAGCTGCAATTTGGCCCGTCAGAATTTGCCCGCGCAATGATGAGGCAATTTGCGCTTTAAGTTGTGTTACCATGTTTAACTTTTTGCAGTTGACAGAACGGCTGTCAAATAAAATTGTCTTTTTGTATTTTGTATACAATCCGACAATTAATGATCCAAGTTTCAATATCCCACCCCCATGTAGAAGTCATCCTAAATGGACCTGAGGGGAAACCGTTCACAATTGATTACAGTCAGTTGAATGAGCTTGAAGAGACGCTTGCCACAATCGAGGTCGCTATCCAGGAGCAGGGCATTCGCCTGGTCGTGATCAAGAGCAGCTCTCCAAAATTCTTCTGTGTCGGGGCAAATATTAATGCCCTGAAAGAACTAGACGCCAACACTATCGAAGTGTGGGTGCGCAGCGGACATCGTGTCTTTAATCGACTTGAAAACTTATCAGTGCCCACGGTCGCCTTGGTAAATGGCTACACGATGGGTGGAGGCTTAGAGCTCGCACTATGTTGCGACTTCATTTATGCAGGGCCAAAAGCGCAATTTAGCCAATCCGAGGCACGACTGGGATTCATCCCTGGCTGGGGCGGCACACGACGACTCCCCGACCGCATCGGCTCACAACAAGCTAAGCAACTTTACTACAGCGGCGAAATGATCGATGCCCAAAGAGGCCGCGCTATCGGCCTGGTGGATCAAAATGGCGAGCTTGATGAGTTGAATGAGACGCTTCATCGCTTTGAGAAATCAGTCTGCGAGAATAGCCCATCGGCGCTCGCACACTACAAGGCAATCATCCAAGGCAAACAATCTGCAGCACGTGATCGGAACACCGACGAAGAAGCAGCGCTTTCAATTTCCTGTATGAAGAATCCCGATACGATGCAGCGGATCGACGCCTTTCTAAACCGCAAGAAGTAGAAATTTACGATTAGATATGATTACACAGCCATCCCATAGGAATGGGGCACTGAGTTAAAAAAAAGGTTGGCTTTGGGTGGTTTCCGACCAAGGAAACCGAGTGTGAACAAACCAAAACCAACCAAGCATAGTCACGTCGTATTTAATCAG